>Ga0222673_1000338_pt1 | contig 23248 bp, 41 predicted proteins | sample AntAcemetagen801_FD_179845 | JGI IMG/M metagenome (GOLD analysis project Ga0222673, IMG submission 179845) | Saline water microbial communities from Ace Lake, Antarctica - #801 | ecosystem: Environmental > Aquatic > Non-marine Saline and Alkaline > Saline | place: Antarctica: Ace Lake...
TATAATGGTAAATTAAATATCTTTTAAATAATTATTCTAATAAAATAATAGATAATACTATAAACCATTCTTTAAAATAGGCTAGTGAATTAAATTATCCAAATATTGCTAAATGTATAAAATATTATCAATTTGTTAAAGAAAATAAACTATGTACAGTTAAATATAAAAATATAGTTATCTTTAACTTCTAACGCCTTTAATTTGTAAATTAACGTTATTTGAATAAAAATAAGCTTTCTATGACTCAATGAACTATTTGTAACCTACCAAATGTCAAGGTTTTTAAAAAAAATAAAATAAAAATAAAAATAAAAAATAAAATTAAAAAGTTAATGCAAAGAAAGAAACCTGCAAATAATCAACAATCTCAAGTTCCTTTCACCAAAATAATCTTTGAGACTTTTAGATTCTTTTAGAAATAACCGTTTTAAGGAAAGTCTTATAAAATGTCTTTTTGTCTATGAATACGCTTTCTCTAATAAAAATATTGTTATATACTCTATAAAGAATATAAAGAATAAAGAATAAAGATACTAAATCTTTACAAGATGTTATTGACTTTATTAATAGCGATTATACATATAACCAATTTCTGTCACTTTATATAGTTTTAAGAATAAACAGCTACTAAAGAACGATTGTATTATTCTATCACCGTAAAGCAGTCTTATTTGGTTCACCAGAACGTTTGTGGCTCTAAGCCTATTCAGAGAGTGTCCAGATTCAAACGTCGTTAGAGGGCTTCTAAGGGTTGTCTATTGGGATATCATATTTTAGGTTAAGATAATGAATTTAGAAGACCAACTAGATAAAATAATCAATGATGATGATTTAAAAGAATTAAAGAAATTCTTTTATAAGGAAGAAGCAATAAAGAATCGTCTTTATTATGTTTTTTTGTCTTTATATTATGCTACTATTCAAGGTCGTCTAAATATTCTCAAATATTTATTTAATAAATATTCAGATATAATAACAGGCAATTCTATAAATGAATCTTTAAAGTTTGCAAATGCTAATAGTAATTTAAATATTGTTAGATATTTGAAATTTTATAAATATATTAAAGAGAATGGCATTAAGTATAGTAATACAATACTGTTAGGTTAGAAATGAATATCTTTGAAGATAAATTAGAAAAAATAATTATTGCTAATGATTTAGAAGAATTAAAGTCTCTATTTTTATATTTAAATAAAGAGTTTTGCGATGATGTTAATATTTATAATCATCATATAAATTACTCTTTAGAAGAAGCATCTATGTATAATATGACTGATATTGTTATGTATATTTTGATTAATTACAAAAATATGTTATATGATAGTGCTGTAAATTACTCTTTAAGAGCAGCATCTATTTATTATCGTATAAATATTATAAAATATATTTTATATAATTATTCTTTTATAATAACGAACGATACTATAGATATATCTATAGTATCTGCAAAAGAATATTCTTATTCTTCTGATATTGTTAGATATCTTATGTTTTATAAGAGTTTTAGAAAATATAATTTATCTAGATTTAAATATAAAAATACTATAATTTTATATTAAAAAAGAAGGATTAGTTGAAAATTACTATAATATATTTTTATATATAAAAATATATTATAGTAAAAGAGTCTTAAATCATTATAAATTGTCCAGGGAAATAACAGATTTTCATCTGGACAATAGATTATATTAAATCGTATAAAAGTTAATTTAGTAGTATACTAGACGGTATAAAATAATGTCCAGGGATTTAATTAAAAGTTATCTGGACATGGGAAAAGGCAAAAAGGTCATTAATTTTTCTTTAGATGAGGATACTTTTTACAAAATATTGCCTACTAACATAGAATTATTTTATAATTTAGATTATAGTTAGAATACATGGAAGAAAAACATTTAAAGATTTTATATAAAAGCAAGTTCAGTACGATATTGGTGTGAAAGAGAAAGTTGTTTTAATGTTCTTTTGGAAAGTAAATACGAGTAACATTAGTAAGTAAGCTTTGCCTATAAGATACGGAAGTATTGAAATAGCCAGCGACAACAGCCCTACCCAGGAAACAAGACAATCACCAGAATGGTGATGCAAAGGAAAAAAGACAGTAAGACACCTTTGTATTCTTGGCATGGCAAACTTCCCAGTTGTGTCTTTACGCTTACTAGTAGGAAAGTATTGATTATAGAAACACTATTTGCAATGGGCTAATTCTCTAGCTGCATTTAGTTACTGTATCTTGAAAATATCTATCAATATTTTCAAGACAATACTATTAAACTAGACCGTTTAATAGTATAATAGCTTAGTTTCTTTAATTTTTTACAATTAATAATGAAATACATCAAATATACAATTTACTTTAGAAAGTAGCATTAAGAATTCTTTACAATTTGATAGTGGGAATAATAAGAAAATAGTTTTCTTTGTATAATTTTAGTTTCTTTTGAAAGGTTATAAATGGTTGATTTACAGCAAATTAGTGATGAATTGTCTCAAATTTCGACTCAAATTAATGAGTTACAGAAGAATAAAAAGAATTTACTTACTAAATTTTTAGAGGCAAAAGCTAATGATATATTTAAGAATCATCCTTATTTAGCAAGTTTTTCTTGGAAACAGTATACTCCTTATTTTAATGATGGAGATCCTTGTATTTTTAACGTATACAGTGAGAATGTATATCTATCAATTAAGCATTCTGAGGGAGAAGTAGAATTAGACAATTCCCCTATTAGATATAAAGGTGGAGCAAAATCTACATTTAAAGAAATAGAAGAACTAAGAAAGGATTATATTATCACAGAAGCCATATCTCAAAATATTCTAGAACAATTATCAATTGATATTCAAGAATTTTTCAAATATTTAACAGAAGATGTATCTGAAGAATTATATGGTTCTGATTCTGAAGTTTTAGTAACCGCAGAAAAAATAGAATCAACTGATTATTGCGATCACGATTAATGATCGTGTCCAGAAACAGGAAACAGGACAGTAGGTTCGATGAGTCGCCTAATGTTAGGTGGCAAAGTTGTCCAGATGAGCGAGTAAGAAATGCTCGCAAAGGAATGATGGAATGGCAAGTTATCTTACTGTTAGTAAACTTGTCCAGAACGTTGTTTAAAGCCGCTGTGAGCGGGTTTAGGCTGCTAGGTGGTCTAGTGGCTTAATTGTTAGAAAAGCTTTGAAGGAGCTACGAAATGGTTTACGGTATTTTTGTGTGCAAGTGGGTTGTTGCTGGTAAGAACGGTACGGGTCATCGTCAGATTCGTCGGTTTACTGGTGAGGTTATTACTAATGCTAATGAAGCTGCCACTATTCAGGCTTCTGATGCTATTCGCAATAACAAGGAAAGCGATGCTGAATTCGTTGATATTGAGGAATTGACTTCCTTCACTACTGCGGCTGAATTTAACAAGGCCGAGGAGCTTCGCAAGAATGAAACGGTTCTCGAATCGCTTGCGAATACGATTCTTTCGATTGATGATCTTTCCAATATGCTCGATGGAGATGAGGATAAGATTGCGTTTATCGAGAATTATCGTGCTAATGCTGCCTCTGCAAAGGCTGCAAAGGCTGCTGAAAAGGCAACTGCCTAAAGTTTTCTTCTGTCGGGTTTAATTTGAGACTCACGTTGCAAGTCTGAGAGGGCTTGCAACGTTTTTTTAGAAGATATATATTATGGACGATAAAGATATAAAACTAATGCGAAAGATTACAAGAGAACGTGATTTAGAGTTGCGAAAAGATTATGGTTTTAGACGTTCAGATTCTTATTCTGAATTGTCTAAACATAATATCCGCAAAAAGCGTAAGAGTTGGAAAGTTCAACTCAAAAAGATAGTTTAAGCTCATTAAAAAGGAAAAGAGCATGTCAAAGAATCTTGATCGTGTACGTTGTCGTAAATATGACCTTATTACTTATATTTACGAGGGTTATGACCGAGTTGGAGTTATTGTAGCTCGAAAGGTTGGAGACATTGTTAATATTGGCTGGTCCATTTGTAATGAAAAGGACGAATTTAAGAGAAATAAGGGTTTGATGATTGCTCTTAATCGGGCTGATGCAGGTCATTGCGGTGGTATTCCTCAAAAGTATGTTGATCGTTATATTCTTGATGAATTTCTTAATAATTTTGTAAAGCGTTGTGAAAGGTATTTTAATGTAAATTCTTTTGCTATTAGGGTTCCTGAATTGGGTGTTATTTTTATAGACAAGCCTCAAAAGAAGACAGTTAGTAAGGAGCCTTCTGAGATTGAGCAATTGCGAAATCAGATTAATCGAATGAACGGAAGAATCTCTTATCTTGAAAATGAAGTTGGATATAATGAACTGCAAGTTGGAGCAGACGGTTACTAAAAATAAATAAATAAATAAATAAATAAAACAGACTATGTACTTTAAGGATGAATTCTTAGAGTACATAGTCTTTTATTATTTAAAGATATAGTTAATTACTCATTGTGTAGGATAATAAGTGTCAAAAATTCTACTTGTAGTGGATATGCAAGAAGGTTTTATTAACTCTTCTGATTTAAAATTAAACATTAATATTATTAAAAAGATAGAAGAGTTTAAGAGAAGAAAGCAGCATATTATATTTTTTGAATATAGTAATTTTGGTAAGACAAATTATTTATTAAGAGGTTCTGTAAAGAATTATCATTTTACTGATTATGTGTATAAATATACAGATAGTGCAAATAAGGCATTTAATTATTGGATAATGAATAAAAACATTTCTTTTAAAGAGATATATTTAAGTGGTATTAATTCTCATGCTTGTATAAAAAAAACGGCATTAGATTTAAGTAAGACTTTAAAAGATAAAAGAATAAAATTATTAACAAGACATATTGGTTGTCCTGTATATATAGATGTAAAAGAATCTATATTAGATATAAAAAAAGAAGCAAAAAAGTTAAAATTAGATAATTTATATTTTCTAAAATAAAAAGTATACAGAAGAACTTAAAAAATTCTTTTGTAATAGATAATTATATTAAGTATAAAAACACTATTTTTTTGGGCTAAAAATAATTTTATAGATGATGTCCAGACATAACCAATAAAAACATAAGATTATAAGAGAATTAAGGAGCTTAGGTATGTCTCAAGATCAAGAAGTTGATAAAGTCAAAGGTCGTATTCGTGCTTTGTTAAGCAAGACTACATTAAATGGATGCTCTGAAGAAGAAGCTTTAAGTGCTGCTTCTAAAGTCGGTGAATTGCTTGACCTTTATAATCTTAACTTAACTGATGTTATTATTTCACGGGCTGAATGTGAAAAGAAAGATTTTACTATTAATAAAAGTCACCTTGTTAAGAATACACTAGTGGCTATTGCAGACTTTTGTGATTGCCTTTTGTGGAGTTCTGGATTTAAGAAAAATAGTTATTGTTTTTTTGGTTTTGGCCCCGATGTAGACAGTGCTATTTGGTTGGCTAAATATTTTTATATTTCTATGACTATGGCAGAAGTTAACTTTAAGACAACTAAAACATATTCAAATGCTGATTGTCACAGGAGAATCATTACAACAGATTTTCTTAAAGGAATGGCAAGGTCTTTGTCCGATAAACTAACTACTATGAAAGAAGAGAGAACAGACAGTTTTGTGTCTAGCTCTCTTGATGGTTCTAATATTGATCGCTCCCTTATCTTAAAAAGTAAAAGCGATAAAATTCAATCTGAACTTGATAAGATTGGCATTAAGCTTACTCCTAGAAAGGCTTATTCTAGATATACAAAGAATATGGATGCTTATAATAGTGGTTATAGTGCTGGCAATAAGGTTAATATTAATAAAACTCTGTCCAGAGGGAAGTCTGCATTGGCTCTAAAGTAAGCTCTTAATGTGAAATAGAGTATCAGGAAAATAAAAATGAGAGATTTCCAAAGATCTAAAGTATATGGTTGGGAAACAAAGATTATTTCTCCGTTAGATAAGAGTTTAATAGACTATAATGATATACAATCAATTGTAGATTATATATGGAAAAACGAAGGATATTTATATCCTCCAAAAGTAGTGCCATTAGCAAAGCAAAACAAGAAAGCATTTGCTATGGGAAGTAGAAAGAAATTATATTTTATAGAAAATAAGGGATGTCCTACTTGGGTTGTGTTGCATGAAATAAGTCATTCAATTAGTTCTCGGTTTGAATATTTTAGTGATAGACATGGTTCAGATTTTATGGGCATTTATATAAAATTAGTAGCAAAATACTTGAATATATCTTTTGTGATGTTAACCTATACCGCAGAAACAGCAGAACTAAAGTATAATTTGTCTGCAAAAGCAGCTTTTTTGGATCAGTAAACTTTAAGGACAGAATAATGACAAAAGAAAATAAAAATTACTATCTCAATGCTGATGATATGGACGCCAATATGTATATTGTTCCTATTGATAATAGGGGTTTTTCTTATAATGGTTTGCCTTTTAAGGTATTGGCTATAGATTTCCCTTTTGTAGTAGCAGAAGCTATTTACAGAGTTATTCCCTCTACTACTTTTGATGTTCGTTATTATAAGTTTAAGAGAACAACTGAAGAATATATTAAGGCTCATCAAGACATTGAAAATAGTTACGGAAAAACAGATACCACTAATGTCTCAAAAGATACTATTGGAGAGTTCATTTCAGGAATGTTCAAAGATCCAAAAACTGGGGAGTTTTTTGACAATTTCAACGGAGAAAAAGATAATGAGAATCAGCTATAGGATTGGCAATCTATTTGATTTCCTTCCTCAGAATAAAGTAGTATTTATTCCTCATATTGTAAATGATATCAAGGCTTGGGGTAGTGGATTTGTAATTCCTTTGGGTAGGAAATTTCCTCAAGCAATGAATTCTTATTTAGATAAGAGGGAACTTATTTTAGGCAATACAGACATTGTAAATATAGACAATAAAATTGTAGTTCATAATATGATTTCACAGAAAGGGACTATAAATAGGTATAATGCTAAGCCAATTAAATATTTAGCATTGATTAATTGTTTAAAAATATTAAAGCAGGATATAAGTGAATTTGTTCTCGCTAATAATATGGGATATTCGGATGTAGAAATCCATGCTCCTGCGTTTGGGAGTAATAGGGCTGGTGGTAGTTGGCTTGTAATTAATGAATTAATTGAAGAAGTTTTTGAAGGTTTTGATGTAGAGTGGTATGTATATACTCTTTCGCAGGAAGAACAAAAAGAATTGTTAGGAGAATAATTTATGTTGGCAAGAGTAGAGGGTTTTATACGAGCAAAAGACAAAGAATCTTTCATTAAGATTTTAAAATTACTATCACCATATATTGTTGAGAATAATTTTATAAATAAAAGTGGAGAGACTATAACAGAAGAACCTAATATAGATAAAGATTCTTTATATATAGAAATACCATATGGGATTTATAGTAACATGTCTTATATCTTTGATCATAATTTTGTAGAGAAAATTACAAAAAGTAGTGATGTTATATTTACTAGTAATGATAATTGTTTTGTTGGCGGATATATTCGTAATGGAGAAAAACAGTTTATATTTTTAGAGAAATGGGCAACTAAAAATATAAACAAAAAGAAACCTAGTTTTTCTGATATAAATAATTACAAAGCATGGCAAAATATGGTTATACAGGATTTTGTTAAAGAATACACTTGAAAACGGCGACAAGATGACAGAAGATGAAATAGAAGAAAGTAGTGCAATATTAAAGAAAAAAATACTACTACAAGATAAAAAAGTTTTTATTAAAGATTTAAAGTTTTTAGAAGAAGCTAATTTCGATTCAGTTAAATATGGTTTTTATGAAACGACATATAGAGATTCTCTTTTATATGCAATTTCTAGAATGTCTGATGTAAAAACGTTTAAATATTATATATCATTTTTAGAAAAACGCAAAATATATTTTTATTATGAATATATTTTGAATCATGCTTGTTATTGTGCTAATGAAAAACTTATATACTATTTGATAAATGATAAAAAATTATTAAATATGAAAAATATATTTTATTTATTATGTGACTATAGACCTGATATTACAGGAACGCATAAAAGACAAAAAATATTTTATAACATAGTGAGTTATGTATCTACAACCACGAATTATAAGATATCTAATGCAGAAAAACAAGATATAAATTATAATAAAAAATTAAATAAAAAAACTAAACTATTTTACAATAAATTATGTTATTTTGCTGAAAATAATATTAATAATAAATTCGCAGACAGATATATGAATGTTTTAATTTTAGGATAACTATGAAACTTAAAGAGATAAAATATGCTTTTTGTCGTGAATGGAGGAGAGGACAATGGAGAAGTGCTTTCTGCTCCAGAATATGATTTTTTAGCAAAAAACAAAGAGACTCTATTTGAACAATTAAAATTATGGGGTTATGAAGATTTATATAGAAATAGAAAAATTAAGCTTGTGAAATTTGAAATATCTAAAATAGAAGAAGTTTAAAAGCAGTAAATATGCAAGATACTATCAGAATTATCTTTGATCTTATAGCAATTATATTTGTGTTTATACTCACATTGTGTTTCATTTTATCTACAATTGATTTTATACAAATATTTTGGAGAAAAAATGAGTACCCATAAAATTGAAATAATAGAAATCAAAGACATTTTTCCTCATCCAAATACAGAAGTTGAAAAAATGGAAATGACTAAAGTATATGGATGGCAATGCTGTCTAGGAAAAGGTCAATTTAAAATAGGCGACAAAGCTATCTATATTCCTCCCGATTACGAGGTTCCCTTGGCCCACCCGCTGTTTTCTTTCTTAGATAAGGGGAAGGGCAAGGAATACGAAAGAATCTCTGTAAGACGCTTTAAAGGGGCTTACAGCCAAGGCTTGATTGTCAATGTCCCTGATGAGTTACAAAGTTTAGCTATAGGGTCTAATGTTATAGAAGAATTAGGTATAAAAAGATATGAGCCTCCTCTTGAGATTTCTACTTATGGTAATTATGTAAGTGCACCATCATCTACTATTGCTTTTAAGTTTGATATAGAAAATCATCAGAGGCATTCTGATTTATTCATTGATGGAGAAGAGGTTATTGTAACTGAGAAGATTCATGGATGTAATGCTAGATTCTGTTATTCTAAGAACAAAGATGGAGAATATGAACAGTTTTGTGGTTCAAGAGTTAATTGGATGGGTCAAGATAAGAAAAATGTTTGGTGGCAAGCATTTGACAAATATATTCAAATAGGACAATGGTGTAAAGATAATCCTGACAAAATTCTTTATGGAGAAATTTTTGGTAATGTCCAGAAATTAAAATACGGAGCCAATAAGTCTGATTTGTTCTTTGCAGCTTTTGCTGTTTTAGATAATCTTAATTGGATGGATTTTGATGATATTTATGAAGATATTAAAAGTTACAATATAGATTGGACTCCTGTTTTATATAGAGGACCATATTCAGAAAAGAAGATTAAAGAATATGTAGATGGTCAAACTTTATGGCCTGATGCTAATCATATTAGAGAAGGCTGTGTTATTGTTCCTGTCCAGGAAAGAATGGACGATAACATTGGTAGAGTTGTATTAAAACTTGTTTCTGATGCTTATTTAGAAAAGGTATAATCGTTTAAGTATATAATTACTTAGAATTGATGTGCAGTAGCCGAGTTGGTAGCAGGCATCTGATTGTTAATCAGAAGGAATTTATTCCCACCGTAGGTTCGAGTCCTACCTGCACAGTTTTGAAAGAATAAAATGGAAATCAACCTTTCTGAAAATGAAAAGAAAATATTCAATTTTCTAAGAGATATTAACTGTAAATATAATTTAAATACAGTAATGAGAGTCGCTGGTGGTTGGGTTAGAGATAAGTGTCTTAGTAAAGAATCTCATGATATAGATATTGCATTAGATAATATGACTGGTAGACAGTTTACTGAATTTGTTTCACTAGAAACAAAGAGTGATTTTTGTGTAATAGAACAGAATCCTGAACAATCTAAACATTTAGAAACTGCTAGAATCAATATTTTTGGGCAGTCTATAGATTTTGTTAATTTGCGAGATGAATCTTTTGGCGGGGCATACGATAAAAATCGTATTCTAACAGAAAACAGATTTGGTTCACCACTTATAGACGCTCAAAGAAGAGACTTTACTATAAATTCGTTGTTTTATAATATCAATACTTTTGAGATTGAAGACTATGTTGGTGGTCTAGCAGATCTAGGTCTTGAAACTAATCAGATAGTACTAAGAACTCCATTAGACCCTGTTAAAACGCTGTTAGATGACCCTTTAAGGCTACTGAGGGGGATGAGATTTCTTAGTAGATTTGAGAATGCGAAATTAGATAGTATTTTTATTGAGGCTATGAAGAATAGTCTTGTACAAGATGCTTTAGTTTCTAAGGTAAGTATGGAGAGGATTGGGGATGAGTTAATTGGAGTTAAGGAGAATGGGGAAGAATATAAGTTAGGCATTTTGAATGGGGATAGGGTTGAAGAAGTTATTAAGTTGATGTATGATGTTGGTATTTTAGAGAAAATATTATATGTTGATAGAATGAAAAAATTCTATAATTTTAATATGTCGCAAAAAAATAATCATCATAAATATGATGTATTTAATCATACATTAAAATTAATGAGTAATATCAAAAACAATGATTTTGTAAAAACATTGAGTAACGAAAAGCAAAGTCTCATGTTAATAGTTTCTCTATTACATGATATTGGTAAATTAGACCCAGAAAAGCAGCAAGTTAAAGAAGATGGCACATATTCATATATTGGGCATGAATTATCTTCTTTAGACGTAGTTACTTCTTTCATGAAGAAGTTAAAGAGAAGTACAGAACATACTGAATATGTTGCTAAAATTGTAGGTAATCATATGAAGCCTCATTCGGAGGGATGGGGAACAGATAAAGCTTTAAGAAGATTTATCATGGAATATACTGATAGTTGGCAGGAAACTATAGTTCATGCACAAATGGATTTAATTTCTAGCGGCACAGAAAGAACAGAAAAAGAAATATTAAAGTATAAGAAGTTTATAGAAAGAGGATTAGAGCTTAAGAATAATAATGAAGTTCCAAAAAATAAGCCTTTGATTAGCGGACATGTAATAATGTCTATCTTTCCTGACTTCGATCCTAAAACTGGATATATCAAAAAAATTAATGATATATTGATGGATATGAAATTAGATGATCCTACTCTTACAGAAGAAGATCTTTTAAAAGAAGTTCATAAAATTAGAGAGACAATAGGAAAAGAAGAAGATTTACGAGTAATATTAATTGAAGAGTGAAAAGGAAAGTGATAGGTAAGAGAAGTATATTGTGTAAAGATGACCTATAGTGTAAGGATAGCATAAAAGATTTTGGTTCTTTTGGTCTAGGTTTGAATCCTAGTGGGTCAATTATTAATTATACAGATCATTGCCACCTTAGCTCAATTGTCAGAGCACTACTTTTGGACTTCAAACGATTGATGGTGATCCCCGTCCTTGTAAGGCGGAAAACCCAGTTCGATTCTGGGTGAAGTCTTTAATATATTCTTTTTTTTTGCGAAAATTAATTAGAAAAGGTAAAAAATGCAGGTTAGAATCTTTTTCAAAACTCCATGGGCTTTTGATTATGCTATAGAAGATATTGAAGACGAAGATGAAAAAGAAAAAGTTATAAAACAGCTTAATAAATATATAGAGCATGAAGACACTGTTACTTTAGAGTTAGATACAGATACAGGAAAAATGGAAGTTATTCCTGTATAAATAATACAAGTCACAGTATTGGAAGCATGGCTGAGTGGCTGAAAGCGACCGTTTGCTAAACGGTTAGGCGTCCCTAAAAGGTGTCTCGCAGGTTCAAATCCTGCTGCTTCCGTTATTAACTAGAAGCGATAGCTTCCGTTCACCTGTAGCTCAATTGGTCAGAGCGGTTTGATTCCTAGGAATTTCACGTATTAAGGTTCGACTCCTTACAGGTGTTTTTTAGAAGTAATAGAAAGAAAGACAAATGAATCGTAAATTTAGAATTATTGATTATCTAAAAAGTTGTTTATGGACTAATCATATTTGGCTGATTGGAAGCAGAAATAAAACTTGCTGCAAATGTGGTCTTAGTAAGAAATAAATAATCTGTAACAGAAAGACACTAACATGAGTATGAACATGAGTAATGTAGATATAAAATCTATATTTAGAGAATCTATTAAACAACTTAATTTACAAGTAATAAAATTCATATTGTCTAATTATCCAAATGAGATATATAATGATGTCATTAATTTTTGTCTGCAACAAGCGGTTCTTCATAGCAGACTAGATATTACTAAATATATTACAGATAATCATTCAAACATAATAACAGATGATACTATAAATTATTCTTTGCAGCTAGCATGTAAAAACAATACAGAATATACAAAATATACAAAATATACAAAATATACAAAATATATGATATATTATCTTTTTTATAATTATTCAAAGATAGTTACAAGTTACACTATAAGTCTTTCTTTATGTTATGCATCACAGAACGGAGCATTGTGTCTAGTTAAATATCTTCTAACAAATTTTTCAGATAAAATAGATCATTATGCTATAAGAGACTCTATGAAAAACGCCAATGATAGTAAACATTTTGATGTAATAAAACGACTGAATGAATATAACGATAGTGAAGTAACTGTTACTCTGTCCAGAGAAGACTATATCAAAGTAAAAGATATCGTGACCGTCTTAGAAGCAAAGTAAATTACTTACTAAAGGGTATTGGAAATGTATAATCAAAAGCTTTTGGAACTTGCTATTATTGAAGGTCTTGAAGTTAAAGAACTTCTTGAAGAAGCTACTTTCGATTCTGTGTGTATGGGTATTTGTAAGAATAAGGATTGCGATTATACAGCAGAAGTAGAACCAGATCAAGATAAGGGATGGTGCGAAGAGTGTAATACTAATACAGTTGTTTCTCCTCTTATGTTGGCTGGTATTATTTAATCATATTAGCCGATATTATATAAATATAATTTTGTAAGAACATCTTTGGAGTAGAAAATGATTAATTTCAGGAGAGTCCTGGATAAATCTAAACATTATTATGTCGCTGTTTCAGGTGGCGTAGATTCAATTTCAGCAGCCTACCTTCTTCATATCAAAGGTTTTAATATTACCCTTTTTCATTTTAATCACAAGATTAGTGAACAAAATGAATACATGGAAAGTTTCGTTACTCAATTTGCGGAACATCTAGACATTCCCCTTATTATTAAACATAGAGAAGAAGATTTAATTAATGGTTCGTTAGAAGAAGCCTGTAGGAAAGTTCGTTTTAAGGCTTATTCTGAGTTAGACTCTGATATCGTAGTTTGTCATCATCTTGATGATTGTGTAGAAAGCTATCTTATGAATTGCTTTCGAGGTCATCCTCAATATATCCCAATTCCTATTAATACTATTATCAATGAAAATGTGTCTATTTATAGACCTTTTATGTTGACTAATAAAGAAGATTTTATTAGTTTTATTGATAGATACAATCTTCAATCTTATATTTTTGAAGATGAAACTAATAGCGATGCTAGTGTTTGTAGAAGGAATTGGATTAGAAATACAATCATTCCTGAAATTAATAAAGAGATTTCACTGAAAAAAGTTGTCAGGAAAATTATGATTAAGTGGTATGAAGAATATATGTCACAGAATCAGTTCGCTGTTCAACGTTGAACAGTAATTCATTTAGGTCTGAAAGGATTTGCAGATGGAATCTCGGCATTCAGGTTTTGAAAAATGGTTAAGCTACCAGACTATAACGGTAAAGTCTCTATTCAACATGAGTAAGACAGCAGGGCATTACTATCGGTCTAATAGGCTTTGTAAACAGATCAAGTATGTTACTTCCTTTCAATCAAATGGCGAAGGTAATAAACCTGTAATTCAAATTCATTTGGATACAGGAGAATATGATGTTTGGCGTTATTTACCTACTGGTAATGATGGAGAAAAGAATCATCATGCTTGGCAATATAGTAGCAATAATGCGAGTATAGTAGATAGAGAGGCTATGTCTCTCATAGAGAATGAAGTAACAGTACAAAACTAATATTTGAGTTAACACACTTTTTAGGTAGCTGTTCATGAAAAATTGGATGGCTACTATTTTCTCTTTCTAAAGGAATAAATCATGGAAATTTATAACGTTTTTCAAAAAGCGATTTTAACGAATAATGTGGCTGGAGTAAAGTTCCTTTTAGAAAATTATTTAAATAAAATAGGTGATTCTTATATTAATGATTCTTTAGAAGACATATCCCGTAAAGGTAACATAGATATTCTTCAATATATATTGGATAATTATTCAGATAGGATAACAGACGATACTATAAAAAATTCTAGAGACGTTGCAATTCAATATGGATTTATTGATCTTGTAAAGATTCTAACTGAACATAAAGAAAAAAATAAAAAAGTAACTATTACTATGTCCAGAGAAGATTATAATAAAGTAAAGGATATTATAACTAACTTAGAAATTAAGTAAGGAAAAACTTCAATGAACAAATATAAAATTCTAATTCATAAGAAGTCTCACAAAGATGGATATGAATATACATTTAAAGTTGTAGAAAAAGAAAATTTAAGTCTTCTGCAAAAATTGAGTGATGCTGATATTCTAGATGGAGAATATGGTAGTCTAGAATCTGCAAAAATTTCAGCAAGAAAATGGGTTAAAGATAGAGAAAAAGAAAAAGAAAATTATATTAAATTAATAACCTTTGAGTCTGAATATTAAGGAGATATACAATGTCATCAGATAATGGAATCTATATTCTAGAAACAAAAGGTACAGAATATAGAGTCGCACATTGTTTAGGTATAGACAATGTCTATAACGAACAAGGTAATTTTGATCACAATGTTCTGTATATTTATTTCAAAGACTCAAAAGTTTATAAGACTGTAGAAGAAGCATTTGAAAGAGCAGAAGAAATTAGTAGAGAAATTTCCTTCACCGAATATGGTGTTTGTAAATTATCTCATCTAAATTATGAATTTAAGAAGCTTAATCTAGAAATCCCGGTTTGTAGTAAATGTAGTTCTGAAGATATAAAGAGAGACTCATATTCTGTTTGGAATATTTATACACAATCTTGGGATTTAGAATCTACTTATGATGATTATGTTTGTGAAAAATGTGGCGAAGAATGTTCTGTAACTTGGAATAAACTTTAATAACGGAATATTTAAATGCGTATTACATTTAAAGATGAATATTATCTTTTTGAAGATACTAAAAATTTATATTCTAATAGAAAATACAAATCACAAGTTCATAATGTTTTTAAGAAATATACTTTTAAAGAATATAGTGTAGAGTTTTATAGAGGCATTACAAATAAAATTATTCATATCTTTATTTACAACAAAGATGAGATCATTGGTATTGTAGAAGCTAAGAAAGAAAGAGATTATATCGAAATGTATTCAGCGTCTATTCTCCCAGAACATCAGAGAAAAGGTATTTATACTTCAGTTATTTCTTATCTTAGAAAGTTTGATGTTTGTAGGTCTGATTCTTTACAAACAGAAAAGTCTGAGAATACTTGGATTAAGCTTGGTGCTAAAAAGATTGGTTCTCATTACTATTTGAATAGAGTTTAACTTTATAATTATACCGATTATGCGTAAAGAACATCTCTGAAAGGAACTAATGATGTTTGTAGCTCGTGACGGTTGAAGCCCCCCTCAAGGGTATCATTTAAAGGAAAATCCTATGAAAATGAAAAAATATGGAAATCTGGCATGGCTTATTAATTCTACTTTTGATCCATATCATATGCCATATAACTTTTGCACTCTAGTCAACTACACCTTTTTCTCTGTTTTGACATTTCCTATTTTGCTGATATGGCATCTTTTGAACATCATCCTGATGAGAAAAGGGAAACACCCAATTCCAGCAATTATTATGCTATTGCCGACATTTATTTCGATTCCGATCATCTGCGAGATAGCTGTTCGTCTGTAAATGAACCATTTAAATATTTTGCTAATTTATGGCATTGTTGTTCTTTCGTCTCCTATTTTTATCCTTTTGTTCGGTGTTGGGAGCTATTTGTGGAGTTGTAGGCATTGTGAAGTATATTTGCGATATGGTTTCATATAAGTGCAAGCGAGTAGATTGGGAGTGAAACTTTATCAGAATTGAATGATAGTGCTAGACTTTCTTTTCTACAAATTGCAGAGTTTGTCAGATTATTCCCGCAACTAATATTTACTGAAACTGCTTAATATTATAAATTAATTGTGTCCAGAACAAATGTCGAAGGAACTAATAGTGTTAAGATCGTAAGTATGATACAAAAGTAATCATACTTACATGATTAACGAACAATTTGGGACTGTAGCTCAGTTGGTCAGAGCGAGCCTCTCATAAAGGCTGGGTCGTAGGTTCAAATCCTACCAGTCCTACTTTTCTGTTTCTTTATATTTACTTACGTTGATTTTATCTTCTATTTCAGCATGGCAATTAGCACAAACTAATTGGCATTTGTTTGCTTCTTCTAATATAGTCTCCCATTTATGACTTAAAATAGCTCTTGAATTAAGTTCAAAAGATTTAGTACCTCTGTCTAAATGATGGAAATTCAAGGCTCTCATGCATGTATCATAACCACAAACAGAACATTTTCCGCCATATAAATCAACTAATTTTCTCATCTTTTTTTGACGTTGAAAATATTGATAACTAAGATGTTTTTTCTTTTGTTCGTCTGTGAATTGTGAGTATCTTTTAGAAGTATATTTTGGTTTCAATGGTTCAGTTTTACAAGTATTATGCATACCAAATGGGGAACAATCTAAACAGAATTTTCTGTTTTTTAAGTTTCTTCTTTTTTTGTCTATCATAATACTACATGGAATATTATTTCCACATTTTCTACAATTATGTTCCATTTTGATTCCTTTTAGTAGTTTAATCGTCAAAAGGTCTAAAGTGAAATACACAATAGTAAAATCTGTTTTTAATATTAAGAGTAATCGTTATGAAGATGTATGTACATATCATAATGTGATTTTATATCAAAAATTAGATTGTATATATGTAAGAGAATATAATTTTGGCAATGATGAAAACTTTAAAGCAGAAAATGATCCTGTAGGAAGTGAAGTTGGATATAAAGCAGTAATGGGATTATTCCTGACGCAATCTATATTTAATTTAGATGAAATTCTAATAATAGGGACTAGTTTTTATTATAACGATAAAGTTATTCTTAAAGTAATAGAAGCACAAGCTTTAACGGAAACAGAAAAATTACAGATAGGTATATGATTATGTATTTACTTAGAAATTACAATAATTATATTATTCGGGATGGTAATAAATTTGCATGGAAAGATTTAGGCATTCACCGTTGGGATCATGATTTCGATAAGTTAGTAAAATTTCAATCGAGAAGAGAAGCAGAAAAATTCGCAAGAGAACATAGTGAATTAGAAAAAAACTTTGGTATTTGGATTGTATATGAAGAAAAAGGGAATTGGAACGGGACAGTAGAATAAACATTCTGTCCAGAGTAGTCCAATTTGTTCGTAGTAATGTAAGTCAAATGTTCTCGTAGCTCAATTGGATAGAGCAGCGGCCTTCTAAGCCGCAGGTTGTTGGTTCAAGTCCAACCGGGAATACTTTTTAAGGATTATATTATGAATTGCAACGATAACAAACAATCAGTTAATGCAGAGCATCATCATGATATTCGGCCACTTTGTTCTTGTTGTGGAGGGGGAGATAACCGTAAAGGTTATACAATGTCTAAAGCAGCAAGTCATGCTAAGAATGTAACTCATCGTAGGGCTAAGCCAAAGTCTAAAAATCATCGCTCCTAATAAGGTATAAATAATGCCTAAAATTGACATTCATAATATGGTCAAAAGCCAAATAAATTGATGGATATTAACGGAAATACAGTTGGTAAAATAACATACAATAAAAAGATCTAGAGTAATTTATCATAAGATAAAATATATGTCCATGGTGAATAATAGATAGAGTATAATTAACTTCATCATGTCTAAAAAATATGATGAACGAAGGGACCATAGCTCAACTGGTAGAGCTTTCGGCTTTTAACCGAAAGGTTGTGAGTTCAAATCTCACTGGTCCCATTTCTTCGTAGATTATCTTTTATAAAGTGAAATAATGTATTATTATACTATTCTTTTTAGAGGATAGTATAATATGTTTTACAAGAATTTTAAGTCTATTGGAGATATAGGCCAAAATATAGTTATAGGTGAATTATCTAAGTATGATATAGGTATTTCTATGCCTATATCTGATAATTATCCTTTTGATTTAATTATTATAATAAACAATAAAGTATATAGAACACAGATTAAAACTTCTTCTATTATTAAACAGGGTAAAATTACTTTTGAATTTACTACTAATAATTGGAATACTGGAGAAAAGTTTTCTTATAGTAAAAAAGAAGTAGATATTTGTATTGGTATTTGTTTAGAAAATAATAAAGTTTATATATTTGATAATTTTGAAGAACAAAGAAACATAACATTAAGAGCAGAAAAAGCTAAAAATAATAATAAAAAGAATATTAATGATGCTGAAAATTATGAGTTATCTCAAAAAAGAATTAAAGAATTATTGAACGAAGAAGTATCTCATGTACAAGAATATATAGATGATTTAAAAAATCAGCAAGAAAAAAATAAAAAAGAATTAATATGTAATAATTGCCAGACTATCTTTTATCATCATTATAAGAATACTATGTTTTGTTCAGATGAGTGTTATAGAAAAAGTAGAAAAGAATATAGAAAAGTAGAAAGACCTTCATATAAAGATTTATTAGAAGAATTAGCAAATAGTAATTATCTGCAAATGGGTAAAAAATATGGAGTAAGCGATAATGCTGTCAGAAAATGGATTAAAACTTATGAAAAAGGACTTAAAAATGCCCTTTCCTCGAAATAATAAAAGACTACAAAAAAAGAGTAAAATAAATGAGTGAATATCCTCTTGGTAAAGTTGTTGTATTTGGTATTCTTTTAGTAATAGGATTATGGCTATTTACAGACAATATTCATTCAGCAGAAAATAAAAAGGATTACGAACCCAGTAGATATATGAAGACTTTTGTATATGAAGGGTGTGAATATATTTTTCTAGATATAGATAAAACTTATCAAATAGTGCATAAAGCTAATTGTATCTATTGTACTAATAAGAGAAAATGATAAGAGAAGAAAGAAAAAGTAACTAGCACTATGTCCAGAGAAGATTATAATAAAGTAAAGGATATTATAACGAACCTAGAAGTAAGGACTTGAAAAATGCAGCTTTTACAATCTCATTCTCAACAAATCAAGAATTCTCTAAAATCTCCTTGTGTAGGTGTTATTTATAGTACATTAGGTGGTAAAGATAGGGCTTCTGTTCTTCTTTGTGTTTCTTTGGATTCATCAGATGATTGGGTAAACAATATTCTTGAGAATTCTCGATATGCTCGTTTTAGCATTAATTATGATGGTACTATAGAAAACTTTATGTCTAGCCAATGTTCTCATATGCGTAAAACTAAGTATAAGAGCATTGAAGAAGCAATTTCTAAGATTCAGAAGTGGATTGATAAGAATGCATAATTTACCATCATACAGAGAATCTTTTCCTAAAGAAAACGTGTATATTCATAATCATTTTGATACTCAAAAGATGAAGTGGAAATATAAGCATGTGTATATTTGGAGAGCATTGACTCCTACGGGAAAAGTATCTAAATATACATCTTGGATTATGGGAAATAAAGAAGATTGTTACAATAATATTGATTTTCCTAAACTTAGGAAAGGTTATGTTTGGAAAGGTCCATATCTTTATCAATAGTATGGAACAACACTTTTAATCTAATTGTGTATCTTTTAGTTTTTGGAGAGTAAATTGAACGAATTCACAAAATCGTGTTTTGAGGCTGCTTTGTGGTCTGAATCTGATGAAAATGAGGGTTTCCTAGACAATAAATATACAATTGAAGATTTCTCTTTAGAAACTAAGAGTAAGATTATCACTGATTGTGCTGCTTTCCTTGATAGGGCTAAGCCTCTTATTCCTGATAATATGTTAAATACAGCAGGTAATGATTTTTGGCTTTCTATGAATGGACACGGGGCTGGTTTCTTTGACGATAAAACTGGATACAATGGTAATGCAGAAAAGTTGCAAGAAATCGCAACTAAATATACGGCAATTAGTCTTATCATAGATTCAGATAATAAAATCTGTCATGTTTAATTTTTCGGGCAAAAAAAAGATTATTAGATAAAAATAAAAACTCACCAAAACGAAAATTTGAATCACTACACTAATGAGGCTCATATGCCTCAACATTTTTAAGGAATCATTAACATGACATTGATCGAAACTCTAATTAACGCAGATACAGCAGGAAAGAAAGCAGCAGCAACAAAAAAACTTAATAAGTTCGTTGAAGAACAAGCCGCTAAAGGAAAAGACCCTAAATGGGTCAGGGCAGGAGTCAAAGCTAGAATCACTCGAATTAAAAATGGTAATGCGTGAAAACACACAGATAAAATTAAATGAAAGTGATTCGGCACGCTGTTGATAGAACATCTGATTACCTTCAAGATATCTTCTATAAATATTTTGATATTAAGATGGCTCTAAAAGGAAACACATGAATACTGATGACCTGAAAAATCTTAATAATCTAGAAAAGCCTAATATGGAAAATGAATCTCCTAATTTCGTAATTATTACATCAGAAGATAAGACAGTATCTTATAAAACTTTTAACGATAAACCTCATAACGTAGCTCTTATTGACAGAGAGATTATTACTAAAGATATTAACGATATTATGTATAAGACAGGTCATGATTTATTTAGTGATTATATGAATAATAATATTCCTTCTTATAGCCTACAGCTTAAAAATTTCCATAATTGGAGAGATAGTAATATTTCATTTTTAGTTAGAATTTGGCTTGATAATCATTTTAATTTATTATTATTCCAAAAATTTCTTTATATTGATGTTATCGTTTATAATAACATTCATGTTAATCAAGAACCTAATCAAATATCTTATAAAGTAGTATCATCAAGATATGATAAAAGTTAGTTTGTCCAGAAATAATATATGACCAACACTAATTGTCAATTCAAACAAGGAATCTTTTAGATGGCTACTCAAACAATCAATCGTGCCAAGGCTACTATTTATGATACCTTTATTGGAATCATTGGTGCTAAGATTATGAATATTGAAATCCTGACAGATGCAAGGTTGAAGAAAACAAATAACCCTTTTGCTATGCCTGTTATGAAGTTTAATAACATTAATGGCATGGTTAACTTCCATTATGATAATAATGTTAAGGCTCAGCTTGAACGCGAAGGAAAGAGTATTGAAAGCTTTAACCAAGGCGAAAGCTGGCATGAAGCTGTTCTTGATGATGAAGGACGTTTGACTCCATTTTGTAAGCATAAGCGAACGGGAGAATATTATCTCCGCTTCCGTAGGCTTACAACTATTGGCGAACCATTTTATGTAGATAATCAGGGTAATACACTTACTAAGGAACAAATTCAAGATTTTATCCCTGTTAAGAATTCTTATGGGAATCAGGGTACAGAAAAGAAAATCGAGATTATGGTTATCAAGTTTGAAAATATTCTGTCTGTGACTATTGATAGCGTTAAGCACGAATTTACAGCAAAGAAAATTAAGATTTAATATTTTCCGGCAAAAAGAAATATGTACAGAAAATGTTGCAATAAAAGAGATTTTGAATTAACTCTAAATAGAAAGAATCATCATGATTAATCGAATCAAGCAAACCATTAAGACTCCTACATCTACTCTTATTTCTTTTCGTAAGAAGTATTTAATCCCTCAATATTGTTTCTTCCTTTTATCCTTTATTGTTTCTCTGTATTATTTCTTCAATATTACAGCAGAAAATTATTATATCATGGTTGGGGCAGTCGCCGGAGCTTTTATCCTTGGATTAATGATTATCTTCGATAGTATTCTCGTCCTTTCTTCTGAAGTCTATCATCTTAAATTGAAGAATGATGATCATCTTTAAAAATATTAATACTAATATTTGATCAAACATTTCTTTTACCAGAGATAACATGAAAGATACATTAACCTTAATTATCTGTGACCTACACAATATAGACATTACATCAGAATTATATGATAAAATCTTTAAGAAGATCTCTAAACAATTAGATGATTCTTCAAAAGACGTAAAGAATAAAGATATTATTACCTGTGAGCATCCTATTTATTTTAATAAAATGTTGCAATATATTCATATTAGCCCAGGTTCTATGACAGAAGATGCTAATGAAATTAATATTACTCGTCCAGATATTTTATCTGAGACATTAGCCTTACCAGAGTTTTATTGTCGATATTGCTCTTTTGCTAGATTTGTAATTAATAAGAAAGAACTATCATTAAAGGTATGGCGACTAAAAACAGACTGCCAAGCCGATTATACTTTCCTAAATGCTTTTCATCCTTTTGAATGAGAAAATACAATGTATGAAAATGAAATTTCGTATCAGTATTACAGTGAATTATTAGAATCTTTTGTTGCTGAAATGCAGTACAGAATTGACAAAGATTATAAAGAGAATTATGATTGTCTCACTCCCCCTACTATTAATACCACAAAAGGCGGGAAATATATTAAAGTTACTCGCGTACATGAAGATTCTAATGATTCTGTGATCTGTTTTATTGCTACACAATCCTTCACCAATAAGACTATGGGGAAAGTTGAAGCAGGAGATATTTTTAAGGCCGCAACCTATAAAACTCCTGCTAAACATGCTAGAGGTAATATTTTAAACGATGACAATGGTTTTTCTGCCTTTTCTAGAGGTGGAAATATTCGCTACGCAAATTAATAAAGGAAACACAATGGTTACTACTCCTACTGCTAATTTTTCTAGTCTTACTGATATAAAACATATAGAATATGATGTTAAGAACGGTAGCCTCAAAGAAGTATACGCGAATTCTAGTATGGAAATGGCTATTGTCAAGGATAATACGATTTATCTAGACGATGTTTATTCTATTCCTATTGCTGTTATTCGGGATAAAACAATTATTATTAATGGAGATTATAATGAGGAGACCAATACTAGTATTCTCTCTTTCCATACAACTGACTCTCCGA
>Ga0222673_1000340_pt1 | contig 23157 bp, 16 predicted proteins | sample AntAcemetagen801_FD_179845 | JGI IMG/M metagenome (GOLD analysis project Ga0222673, IMG submission 179845) | Saline water microbial communities from Ace Lake, Antarctica - #801 | ecosystem: Environmental > Aquatic > Non-marine Saline and Alkaline > Saline | place: Antarctica: Ace Lake...
TTCCAATAGGGAGGGGTTCTAAATGACGCAAAGCCATAAAACAAGCTTTATATATCCAAATGGTTCGTTAACTTGCCTATAGTAAAATTTAACCGGACACTACTGATTTAAATTATAAAATAGTATCTAAATCCTATCATCCAATTCTCTCATGAAATCCAGCACTCAAAATGGCCTTATAGCTACCGGTATCAGTTTTGTTGTCGGGATGCTTATTCTTGGTTTTTTTCTCAACAATTCAGTGCAAACATTCCGCAGTTTTGATCGATCGGTTACGGTTCGAGGTCTGGCCGAACAGGAGCATATTGCAGATGTGGTGATATGGCCTGTTCCGTTTGCGTTGGCCTCAAACAACCAGGAGGAAATCTATCTGCAATTGGAGCGAAATACAAAGCTGGTCATTGAGTTCCTAAGGGACCGGGGAGTAGAGGAGTCTGAGATTTCCGTGGATGTCCCTGTGGTAACCGACCGCTCTGCGCAGCGATGGGGCGGTGATACAGGCAGTGAATTCCGCTATGTAGCTTCTCAATCGGTAACGGTATACTCAAACCGTGTGGAGGAGATCCGGACCGTGATGCGTGATATAGGGGATCTCGGAAAACAGGGGGTCATTATTGGAAGTGATGATTATCAGTTTCAGACCGAGTATCTGTTTACACGTCTCAACGACATCAAGCCTGAAATGATCGAAATTGCCACCATTGAGGCTCGAAAAGTAGCGGAAAAGTTTGCTGAAGATTCCGACAGTCGTTTAGGCAAAATCAAGACAGCTTCACAGGGACAGTTTTCGATCTCAGACCGAGACCGTAACAACCCTCATATCAAAAATGTGCGGGTGGTTTCGACTATTGAGTATTATCTGGCGGATTGAATAAAACAGTTAAAGGAAAAAGCTAAAAGCTAATCCAAAAGCAAAAATGATCAAGCCGGTCGTTCCGACTGCTGCAATTGCTTTTTATTAACAAAGTACTGTTACAGTCTCAGGTGTTGCAAATGGGGACAGAAGAAGTGCAGATTCAAAAAAAACATACAAACTTAGGTATGTCCGGTTTTTCAGTTGTATTACAAACTGAACAACCAAAACCGACTATCTATAGCTATGAAAATACCCTTCAATATACAGAAGCATGCACTTTTAATCTTTTCTGCAGTTCTGTTTTCCACGTCGTTTATACTGAGTTCATGTCAGGATGTAAGAGTGCAAACCATCACGTGGGTGGAGTATGAGCCGGTTTATATGAGCCATGAAGAGTTTGTCAACTCTGTAAGCATGGAGTCGACAAGAGAACTGAACAATCCCGGAAAGATCTATTTTTATGAAGGATTTCTGTTTGTGAATGAGATTAACAAAGGAATTCACATCATTAATAATTTTGATCCTGCTAATCCGGAACATATTGGGTTTATTAATATACCGGCCAATAAAGATATTGCAGTGCGAAATGACCTTTTATATGCTGATTCACAAAAGGATCTGCTGGTTTTTGATATCAGCAGTCTGCAAAATCCTCAGCTAATAGACCGTATTGAAGGGGTATTTAACAACTCGGCCAATACTCCTCCGGGATTTACCACTCAATTTGTAGATGCATCCAAGGGGCTGGTAGTAGACTGGAAACCGGTAGTTCGAGAAGAGATTTGTGAGGGAAACTGCCACACTCATCCGGCAAATGTTCAAGGTGGAGGCGTTATGTTTGACAGTTTCTCAGCTACATCAGAAAGGGGCGCATCTCAAACCGGTGTGGGAGGGTCCATGGCACGATTTACCATCAACGGAGACTATCTTTACGCTGTTGATAATAGTGATTTGATGACATTTGATGTTTCTTCAACCAATACCCAAAAAGTAAACCGGCAGCATGTGGGCTGGCTGATTGAAACAATTTTTCCCTATAAAAATCATCTTTTCATCGGGTCGGTCAACTCCATGTACATTTATGATCTTAGCAATCCCGCTGTTCCAAATCAGCAATCCATATTCAGACATGCTACGGCTTGTGATCCGGTAGTGGTAGAGGGGAATTATGCCTATGTGACCCTGCGAAGTGGTGAAAACTGTCCAAATGTACAGGGTAACGATCAGCTTGAAGTAATTGACGTGAGTGACTTGAAAAACCCAAAAAATATCGGGATTTATGAGATGATCAACCCGCACGGCCTGGGTATCGATAATGGAAAACTTTTCATCAGCGAGGGGGATTATGGCCTAAAATTGATGGATGCAACAGATCCATTTAACATCAAGGAAGTCCGGCATATTAAAGAGATCAAAACGTTTGATGTGATTCCACTGAATGGTGTGCTGATGGTAACCGGAGAGAGCGGAATCATTCAGTATGACTACACTCAAGCCCCTGAATTGAAGCATCTGAGCACGATACCTGTGATCAAAGATTGATGCAGGTTCCCCCAAACACCGATGGATGGTGAACGATGCATCCGCCGGTGTTTTCATTATAACACTACTATTGAGATCACATGAAATATCTTTTTTTACTCGGAGCGATTCTTTTGTTATTCCCAATGATCCTTCTTGCTCAAACTGAGACTGAGGATGTCGTTTACCTGAAAAACGGTGGAGTATTACGGGGTGAAATTATTGAAATGCATGAAAATGGCTACCTGAAGATTGAGGTTACAGGGAGAAATATTTTTGTGGTGATGATGGATGAGGTGGAAAACATTTCATCGTCAAAAATTTCTGATCAGAGCCACTCTACTGAACCGGGGTATATGAACAGAACCGGTTTTGACGTTTTGCATTCAAGTGCCAGTTCTACTTTACGGTTTACCATGGTGAACGGTTACCGGTTCAATTCACATTTCTCTGCAGGAATTGGATTTGGCATTACTCCATACAACGATCCGCTTACTCTTGTACCGGTTTTTATTGACATAAAAATGAGATTTCTGAAAGCCAACTCTTCGCCGTATCTCTTTTTAAAAACCGGATATAATTTCAGTGTTCATCACGATGAAAATGTAGAGTTACAAGAACATAAAGGAGGGTTTTTAATCAATCCCGGGGTTGGCCTGCACTTTATCAGGGATAGCGGAGTTGGCTTTTATTTTCAGGCCGGGTATAACATCGACAACTCTTATTACGAATTTGAAGGGTGGTGGCCCCAAACCGTGGAAAATGACATTTCATACAGGAGATTAAGTGTGGGGATGGGGTTATCGTTTTAGCACGGGCTTACTCATGAAGCAAATCCTGAAAATTTCATGTCATTTCAAGAAAAAGATCTTCGACAGTGAGCCATCACTTTGCTTAGCCCCAGATAAAATTTTCAGTTGGCACTAAATCGCACAGCATTGGCTTTACATGTTTTCAGAATGGATAGATTAGATATGGTTATATCCACTTTTTCTGATAGCTCATTAAGCAACATTTTTCACTTAACCATCATTACTTCTAATTTTACAATGATTGGCATAGCTTATACAGTTAAATCGTTTTCGATTTGTTCTTCAAGTCCCTTTTTGAAAATAGTCTCAATGATAAAGATGACAGCTTCCATTAAATGAATGCTTGGCTGTCTGATTTTAAGTTTATTTCAGTTTTTTTGCTATCAGCACCCATGGATTTTTATCGGGTGATTCAAGTGTAGCCACAGAACCGTTATCAAGTGTATCCTTGCCGGTATAATCACCGCTTTTTGGATTAAACCAACGATAGGTTAATGGTTGACTGACTCCGCCAAGACGTACCGGTCCACCTTCAGGTAAGTACACGATATTAACCTCCCCCCTAAAAAGTGGACCATTCTAAAATAGATTTTTTGGCTAATGCACAACATTTATTAATCGTCAATATCCAAGCCATTTATCTACGATTAAAATCCAAACCCCCAATCATAGCAAATAAGTAGCAGTCCGCTATAAAGTTCTATTCACCCACCCCCGATTTAAATACTCTAAAACATCATCTATATGATACCGAATGGTACGGCCATTCTGGCAAAAGGCTAATTTATTAGAATCTCCCAAGTGTTGAATATGTCGACCATTGCATTTCAGGTAATCCATTACATCATCGGTATTGAGCCACTCTTTTCTATATGCTTCCCGGAGCACAGTTGGTAATACTTTATGTGTTGTCGTTTATATCAGATCTTACAGTTAGGATTCGGTTTTTAGAATTATTTTCATTGGGTATGCTACAGCGCCGGGTATTGGCGGGTTCTTAAATTACCATACAATTACTCGTCCACTTGATTTGATTTGGTTTGAATTGAAATTGGAATAAGAATGGGATATTCGCCTTATTATAGATTAATGGTTCATCAATTCACATATTTGGCTGGTAAAATATTCGATTTTTACCTGAACAGCAGCATCCATGTTGCCCTTGCTGTTACTTCCTTTACGGCACTTACGATGATACACCTGAGCCTGAACATCGACATCGATCTTCTCTTTTTTGTCTTTTTCAGCACCATTATCGGGTATAATATCACAAAATACGCATACGGGCTGGAACCATCCGGCTTCGGAATGAATCCAAGACACAGTATTCTGATTTTTACACTGCTCTGTTTGATCCCTTTTCTCTTTTTTCTGTTTACCCAGCCGGTGCCGGTTATCATTCTTTCAGGCTTAATGGGGCTGATTACTTTTTTTTACAGCTGGCCGGTATCAAGGAGGGTTTCTGGCCTGAGGAGTATCACCGGACTTAAAATATTTGTTATTGCCTTCGTCTGGTCGGCCGTAACCATCGTTTTGCCGGTTTTATCGAGTGAACCTTTAATTAACATGAACATTTTGATTGAATTTGTACAGAGATTCATATTTGTGATTGTTTTGACTCTCCCATTTGATATTCGGGATATCCGATTCGATACCTGGCATCTGGGAACCATACCACAAATCATCGGGATAAAACGAACACGGGTATTAGGTGTGATCCTTCTCTGTTTCGTTGTTTTGGCGGAGTTTTTTAAGATTCCTGGAACGGCTAATCAAATGTTCATTCTTATGGCTATTTCAATCGTCACTGGTCGTATAGTCATGCAATCCGTCGTGAAGCAGACACAATATTTTGCCTCTTTTTGGGTGGAAAGTATTCCAATTATTTGGTGTGGACTCGAAATAATTTTCTATTTTTAAATTAAATAAAGTATAGATATGCTAATAACAGCTTCAAAATCAGAAAGCATTTTGGATACAATTTTGCTGAGCTAATCCGAGTAGTGATAAGGATCTGTAGGAATTGAATCACAATAGATTACAATGTACTTAGGCTTCTCTTCTGTGCCCGGGGGGGGACTCGAACCCCCATGTTGTTGCCAACATACGCCCCTGAAACGCACGCGTCTACCAATTCCGCCACCCGGGCTATAAAATAAATCTGCTACGGCCTGAAAGTCACCTCTCACAAACTCCAAACCGTACCATTCTGCGTAGATAAAAGCGGAGGAAAAACCGGTCACCTCACCACCCAGAATTTTAGCAGTTCAAATATACCAAGCTTTTTAACCATCTTGCAATAGAAAGTTCTGCTCATTTTATTATCATTCAACAGTCTATAAATCTTAACTACCACCTGTATAAAGAGAATCAGAGTACACATGAATGCTGATATTGACCATGTAGGACAGAAAATATTTGAAAAAATCGACACCTCTATCTACCCTGATGCTACAAAAGCATCCCAGGTTGTCGCCAGAGAAATCGCAAATTTAATCAACGCACGCAATCAAACCGGACAGAATACCGTCCTTGGCCTGGCGACCGGCTCTACACCACTTCAGGTCTATAGTGAACTGATCCGGATTCACGAAGAGGAGGGACTCAGCTTTAAGAGAGTCATTACATTTAATTTGGACGAGTACTACCCGATCCAACAGGAGGAGCTGCAGAGTTACGTTCGGTTCATGAACGAAAACCTGTTCGATCATATCGACATCAAACGGGAAAATGTTAATATCCCAGACGGCACGCTCCTCAAGGATAAGGTGTATGAATACTGCCGCATGTACGAACAAAAAATTGAAGCCGCCGGCGGACTCGATGTCCAACTTCTGGGAATCGGGCGAACCGGTCATATCGGTTTCAATGAACCGGGATCACTGGAGAAAACCAGAACACGTCTTGTCACTCTCGACGATCTCACCCGGACTGATGCGGCCGCTTCGTTCTATGGCGAAGAGCACGTGCCTCGACAGGCGATCACGATGGGGGTAGGTACCATCTTGAAGGCGCGAAAGATCTACCTGATGGCTTGGGGCACGACGAAGGCAAAGATTGTCCATGATACTGTAGAGGGAGAAATCACCGATCAGATCCCTGCTACATACCTGCAGAAGCATGATAATACCAAGGTAATACTGGATGAGGCGGCCTCTTCGGAACTGATCCGCAGAAAAACCCCCTGGCTGGTGGGGCCATGTAAGTGGGATGAGAAGATGATTAAATGTGCCGTAACCTGGCTTAGCCTGAGCTGTGGTAAACCGATTCTTAAACTGACCGACGAAGATTATAATCAAAATGGGATGAGTGACATCCTATTTGAATATGGACGGGCGTACAATGTGAATATTCACATTTTCAATGTGGTTCAGCATACGATCACCGGCTGGCCGGGCGGCAAGCCCAATGCCGATGATACCAACCGGCCCGAACGTGCCACACCGTTTCCCAAAAAAGTGCTCATTTTCTCCCCCCATCCGGCGGATGATATGATCTCTATGGGAGGCACATTGATGAGATTGGTGGAACACGGGCATGAAGTACATGTAGTCTATCAAACCACCGGCAATATCGCTGTTTATGATGATGAAGCACTCCGTTATGCAGATTTCATCTCTCAATACCGGCCGAAATCAGGGGATAAAAATCACTTCAAGAATATCACTGAATTAGTGGATAGTAAAAAACCGGGTGATATCGACGCAGTGGAGATGCTGGAGCTGAAAACCAATATCCGGAAAGTGGAAGCGCGATCGGCTTGCAGGTACAGCGGGATATCAGAGCAGAATATTCATTTTCTGGAGATGTCATTCTATGAAACCGGAAGGGAGAGGAAGAATAAACTCTCAGAAGAGGATATTCAGTTAATCCGGGATGTGATTCACGACGTCAAACCGCATCAGATCTATGCAGCGGGAGATCTATCAGACCCCCACGGAACTCATCGCCTCTGCTGGAATGCGATCGAAATGGTTTTGCTGGAGATGAAGGATGAGGAGTGGGCTCAGGACTGTTTTGTCTGGCTTTACCGCGGTGTGTGGCAAGATCTGGATGTAAGCGAAATTGACATGGCCGTGCCTTTGAGTCCGGGCGAACGACTCAAAAAAAGACGTGCTATTTTTAAACATGCCTCCCAAAAAGATCAACCAAAATATCCCGGCACCATCAGCGGCGAGTTCTGGATGGCAGCCGATGAGAAAACGATTCTTCATGCTCAAAACTATGACAAACTGGGTCTGGCTGAGTACGACTCTATTGAAGGTTTTACAAGGTGGAGGGTGCCGATGAAGTAAAAAAGAGCTTTTAAGCATAACTAAAAAACATCAATACTATTATGAAAACACTATTTTCGATCACATTACTACTGCTTTTTACTGCTTCGGCCATGCAAGCACAGTTTAATACATCTGATGATACTCCATTGAGGGTTATCGCTATTTTTGCACATCCCGATGATGGGGATAACAAAATGGGCGGAACCGCCGCATTGATGGCTCAAATGGGTCATGAAGTGAAATTTCTATCCGTTACGAATGGAAATGCAGGTCACCAGGATATGGGGGGAGGGGTTCTCGCAAATATCCGACAGGCAGAAGCAGATGAGGCCGCCCGACGATTCGGAATCAGTGAGTATGAGATATTTGACAATAATGATGCAGAGTTACTGCCCGAGTTGCACATCAGAAAAGATATCATCAGGGCCATATGGGAGATATCCTTCTGAAGAAGATCTGAGGATTATTTTTCCAATGTTGGGTAATTAAAGACAATCAATTCAAACCCTCACCGTGACTCAACTATCACTGTGAGGGTTTATATTATATCGAAACAGTTATCGACTTCACATAATATACAGTACACAGATCCTGATTTGCGTCCGGAAGAGATCAGTGAGATCTTTTGTCCAATGTCCATTGCCCATTTTCGCATGCCGCCACACGTCCACTCTTTTTACATTTAATGAATAGCTACCATAGTCGAATTGTTTATATTTCGAAATTCGTAACAATTTGTTCATAATTATTTAATGAAGGATAACTCAGACGATTATAAATTATTGGTAGAAAGGATTCGCTCCGGTGATCATGTGGCATTTGAGGAATTATTTCACTTATACTACGCTCAGCTATGTGTTTTCTCAAATAGTTATGTTAAATCATTAGATTTCGCCCGTGATGTTGTACAGGAAGTGCTCATTAAAATATGGGATAATAAAGAGAACTTATTTATAAACCAGTCTTTAAAAGCTTATCTCTACACTGCGGTTAGAAATCAGTCTCTTAACTTTATTCAGCAAAAGAAGCAGATTGAAAGATTAGAAATCAGGCTTAAAAAGCATGAAGAGTTTAAATCAAACATCAAAAATGAAGAACCGGATACAGAAGAGCTGACAAAAAAAATATGGGAGTTAGTTGACAAACTACCGGAACGCAGACGTACTATCTTCATTCTTTACAGGAAACACGGACTCTCATATTCTGAAATAGCAGAAGTGATGGAAATCGCAAGGAAAACCGTTGAAAACCAAATGGGAAAGTCACTAAAATTCCTGAGAGATCAACTCGAATTGTAAAAATCTGTCATATTTCCCTATTCTTAAAGAATAGCATGGGGGGTATAAGGTGTCAAAAGGTCTTATATATCAGTTGAAATCTGTATGTTCAGCATATGCCTCAAATTAAAATTAACTCAATCAAAACAATCTTCTATGAAACTTTTAATACTTCTTACAGCAATATTAATTTTACCGCTTCAATTAGAAGCACAACCCGAGGTTCCAATTGAAGAGTGGACGGGAAAAACCATTTTACTGGTTGGAGCACATCCTGACGATGATGCCGGCCGACACGGAACCCTTGCAATGTTGCAGGAAAATGGAAATGATGTCTATATCCTTTTATTGACTGCCGGTAATGTAGGCACAAAAGACCGGACCATGACACGTCAAAGACTTGAAAAAATAAGACGTCACGAACAACTTAATGCGATGTCACATATCGGAATTCCGGCTGAAAATTATATCAATTTAGGGTATACGGATGGGATGGTTGAATTTGCAGACTATCAAGAACTTATTCGGCGTCTGGTAAAATGGTACAGAGTCATTCAACCTGACGTCTTGATCGCATTTGAGCCGGGCTACAGATATCAAAGATGGCATAAAACGGATCACAGAATGGCCGCGTATGCAGCAGTAGATGCAGCGCGTGCAGCTGAGTGGCATTTGATTTTTCCGGAGCAGGTTATTCAGGAAGGCTTGGAACCGGTTAGTATAGCCGAATATATGTTCTGGGGATCAGAAGGAGAAAATGTAACTGTAGACATATCTGAATATGTTGAAAATAAAGTTCAGTCTAGAATGTCTTACTTAAGTCAGTTTTCTTCGACGGGAACAAATAATTACCCGGGCGATAGTGATGACTATTTTATGACGTTGGATGATCTGCCTGCAGATGAGAGAGCCGCATTTATAGAGCGATTCAGAAGTAGTACAGGGACAACTGAAGGGTTTAGATACCGAAGAGGAGCACCTGATGGAGCCGGTTCCGGTCCTGCTTTGGGCGGTAACTAATCAGATTCTGATTTGTTGATTATTTAAAAACTATCAGATATCAACTTAATTCTCAAAGGGTAAAAGATTCATCTTTTACCTTTTTTTTAATTTAAAAAAATACTGCACAGTGGGGGGATGGTAATTTAAAAACGTCTTAGAGACAGTAACGAAAAATAAACTATGCAAAAAGAAAATTACATTTGGCCTATAATTGTCCGCCATCTTGATCGAAGAATTGGTGACAATGATTCAAAAAAACTTGAAAAATGGGTCAATCAAAGCGAAGAAAATAGACGGATTTTAGATGCAGCTGAATTAATCGGGAAATCCTCTGAAGGTAAATCTCATGATATTTTAATGAATGAACTGAATATTGAAAAAGACTGGGATTTGATTAGAAAACAGATTACATCATCTCATCTTAAAGAGAAAAGGGCTAGAATAGTACACTTTCGAAAACTTAGAATACGCCAACAATTTTTCTCAAACTTTTTAAAAGTCGCAGTTCTACTGTTAGTCGCGGTAAGTTCAGGTTTAATTTCTCTGCAATTTGCTGATAAGCCAAATCAAACGATTTCAATACCGGTATTTAATGAAATTGTGACTGATGCCGGTGAACGTGCATCCATTGAACTGGGTGATGGATCTAAAGTAAATCTGAATGCTGCCAGTAAATTAATCATGCCGGACTCTTTTAGTTCCGATAAAAGGGAGATTACACTCAATGGGCAAGCTTTTTTCAATGTAAAACCGGAAAGAAACAGATCGTTTAATATAATTACCGATATCGCATTAGTTCAAGTAGTAGGCACATCTTTTGATGTTCGTTCTTATGAAAACGAGGACAAAATTTTGGTTGCAGTAAGAGAAGGGACGGTAGAATTAAGTCATCAAAATGTTAAAGGGAGTAGTTTAATTATTAATGAGGGATATATAGGTAGTATATCCAAATCGACCGGACAATTGACACTGGAAATGTTCGAAGATCCCTCTCTCTATTTTGGATGGATGGATGGAAGAATTATTTTTAAAGATGCTTCATTAGAAGACGTATTTAATCATCTTGAAAGATGGTATGCTGTAGATATAGAATATGATAAGTTAAATTGTGAGCTAAAAACACAAAAGTTTACTGCGGATCTAAAAACAAGATCTATTCGCGAAGTACTGGATGTAATTAAACTGTCAATGGATCTCGATTTTCAGATTAAAGATGAAGACCAAATTTTTATCACTTTTAATAACACCTAATTACACAAATGATGAATCGTTTAAATAAAACAACAATAAAACACACCCGCGTATGAAAACCGTTACTTTGATAAGAGTAATTCCGGTTCTTGTGGTATTGATGGCAGTGTCATCAATTGCACCTGCTCAAGGATTTACTCAAAAACAGACTGCAGAATCAACTATGCCTGAAATGGCAACGTACTATTCTGTGAAAGAATACAGCAAATCTATTCAGGAATTAAGGAATACCATTTCGCTGAATCTTGAAAACGTTCCGATCACAAATGCGCTCATCCAAATTGCCCAAAAAGCTGAACTGGAAATAGCATTTGATTCGAAAAGTTTTAATGAAGATGATTTAATTTCAATTGAAAACAACGCGATCAGTGTTGGTGATGCCCTGGAATTAGTCTTGATCGATACAGGATTTGAATCAGTAATTACCTTACGGGGTGAGATACTATTAAAGGAAAAACAGCCTGAATCTGTAGAAGTTGCCGATTTGGATATTGACATATCCGGTAGAGTAACAGATGCGGAGACAAACGAGCCAATCATGGGTGTTACTGTTTTTGTGGTGGGTACACAAACAGGAACCAATACAGACTCTGATGGTCGATTTACTTTAACGATTCCGGATGACAGTGAAACACTTGCGTTTTCTTTTATCGGATATGTTCGACAAGAGATCACTATTGGAGATCAAACTGAATTTGATATTCAGCTTGCCACAGATATTGCTCTTCTTGATGATGTAGTTGTTGTTGGTTATGGTGTTCAAAGAAGAACCGAGGTAACCGGAGCTGTGTCATCCATTAGAGCTGAAGCCATACAGGGAACTCCGGTTTCCAGTTTTGAGAATGCACTGCAAGGAAGATTAGCCGGTGTCAATGTTGCTGAGTCAACAGGTGAGCCGGGTTCTGCACCACAGATTACCATTCGTGGGGTGGGTTCGATTTCGGCAGGTAATGAACCCTTATATGTAATTGATGGAGTGCCAATTTCACAAAACTCTAATTTACAGCAAAATGTTGGTTCTCAGAATTCAAACTTTTCAGCTACATTAGTAAATCCACTGGCAACTTTGAATCCAAATGATATTGAATCGATCGAAGTATTAAAAGATGCCTCAGCAGCAGCAATTTACGGTTCTAGAGGGTCTAACGGTGTTATTTTGATCACCACAAAACGTGGCCGAAGAGAAAGTGCACCGATGATTAATTTCCGATCTTATGTTGGTGTCAATTCTGCATTTAACACACCTGAATTAATGAATGCCGAGGAGTTAATTGCTTATACAAAGGATTCACGAAATAACACATATTTGAGACAACAAGATCCAACAAATCCGAATAGCGCGTTCTTTAATCCTCAATACAACCCAGATACCAATGCGGGCAGAGAAGCGTCCGGAGCTACAGGGAATCACCTGATTCCTGAAGCTTATGTTAACTGGGATGGCACGGATACGGATTGGTTAGATTTAGTACTGGATACCTCTATACTTCAAAACTACGATATGAATGTAAGTGGTGGCGGTGAAAACTTTACTTATTTTGTAGGTGGTGGTTTTATGGATCAAACAGGTATTATTGACGGATCTGCGTTTAATCGTTACTCACTAAATACAAATTTAACGGCCGATATATCTGAACGGTTTCAAGTTGGATTAGGATTGAATGCTGCTTTTACAACACACGATAGAAAGTCAGCAAACGCACCGTACTTTGGAAACCCACCGGGAATTATCTACTCTGCACTAACACAATCACCAGTGGTTAGTCCGTTTAATGCAGATGGCACCTATCGACAGTTAGAAGGTAGTCATAATGATTTAGGTGGGGCCACTACAACTACCAATCATCCATTGGCAGTCCGTGACTTTATTGATGAAAGAGTGAACAACAATAGAGTATTTGGAAATATTTTCGGAACCTATCAGTTAATGGATAACCTTCAGTTCAAATCACTCTTGGGATATGATATTGATAATTATCAGAGGTCCTTTTATCAGGGAACACAATTTTTCTATAGAGGTGGCGCACCACGACCCTATGCTGAATCATCATCTGCACAGGGATTTAATTGGTTATGGGAAAATACGATGAATTATCAGACAACTTTAGGTGAAGATCATAGGTTGAATGCAATCGTCGGATTCACTGCTCAGAAACAAAATGATGAGCGAAATCGAGTAATTGCACAAAATTTTCCGGATGATCAGGTTAAAACCGTTAATGGTGGACAAATTACTGGGGGTGATCAACTGATCGAAGAGTGGTCTTTGGTTAGTTATCTGGCTCGTATAAATTATGTCTTCAAGGATAGGTATTTATTAACAGGAACCATCCGATCTGACCGCTCTTCACGATTTGGGCCGAACAATCAGACCGGTGTTTTTCCATCGGGATCTCTCGGCTGGTTAATGACAAATGAGTCGTTTATGCAGGACCAAACGATTTTCAACGAAATTAAGCCTAGAGTGAGTTATGGAGTTACAGGAAACTTCTTAATTCCGAACTACGGTTCGATTGGATTGATTTCCAGTTCAAACTATGTATTCTCCGATCAACTGGTTTCTGCTGCAGTGCCTTCAACATTAGGGAATGCCGCATTAACCTGGGAAACGACCCATCAGTTCAATATTGGATTGGATTACGCAATGCTTGAAGATCGGATCTACGGTTCGTTTGATTACTATGTAAGTAAAACCACAGACCTACTGCTTGAGGTCAATATTCCGGCGGTAACCGGTTTCACTCGTGCACTCACCAATATTGGTGAAGTAGAAAACAGTGGCTTTGAGATTCAGGTTACATCCAGAAATATGGTTGGAGAATTCCAATGGTCAACAGATTTCAATTTCTCAACCAATAAAAACGAAGTACTGGCATTAGGTCCGGAAGGGGATGCTATCCTTGTGCCCGGAGCTGCCGGTGTACGCCACATTACAGAAATTGGGTCACCAATAGGAAGTTATTATGGCCACAGGGTGATCGGGATTTTTAACACACAAGAGGAGATTAACAATGCTCCTGTTGACAGGTTAGGAACTCCAACTCCTGGTGACTTCCAATTTGAAGATGTGAATGGTGATGGGGTGATTGATAACAATGACAGAACTCTCATCGGCGATTATCACCCGGATTATGCATGGGGAATTACAAACCGATTCAATTATAAAAACGTTGATTTCAGCTTCTTTTTCCAAGGTGTTGAAGGACGTGATGTATTGAATTTAACCAGTCGCCATTTAAGAAATGGAGAGGCTAATTTCTCATCCTATGCAATTGTTAACAATCGATGGAGGTCACCATCGGATCCGGGTAACGGAATTGATCCGAAGGCAGAAAGAGCTTCAGGTGGTAACAATAACCGCCCTTCATCCTATCAGGTTGAAGATGGTTCTTACATCAAGCTAAAAACAATCTCCTTAGGGTACACATTGCCACAACAGTTGATATCCAATTTTGCAAGAAATGTACGCTTGTATGCTACCGTAACGAATGTTGCAATCTGGACTGATTACATCGGATTTAATCCTGAGGTTAATCTTTCACAAAGCAGTGGCTTAACACCGGGTGAAGACTATGGTGCTTATCCATTGTCTAGAGCATTCCAGGTCGGTATTGACATCTCCTTTTAATCCACAAAAGAAATTATGATGAAAAACATGAATAAATTAAAAACATTGCTACTGGTAATACCGGTAATGATAATGGTAGTTTCTTGTGGAGAAGATTTTACGATCCTCGCTCCGCAATCGGAACGTAACGTTGAAAATTTTTATCGAACAGATACTGATTTTTTAACTGCAATTAATGGTGCTTATGCAGGTTTGGCATCGAACAATGCATACGGTAGAAATTATGTTCTTTTACATGAAATGCGCTCTGACAACACCAGTAACGGTGGAGGAGCAACCGGTTTGGCTGAATCTCTCGAACGGATTACACTGTTTGAAGAGCTTCCATCAGCCGGTGAGTTGGAAAGAACATGGGCAACTGCCTACAGCACAATAGCCAGAACAAATACGATTCTTGACAGAATAGGGAATGCAGAGCTTGATAATGCAGCATTAGGCGAAAGGATCAGAGGTGAAGCTCTCTTTATTCGTTCACTGATGTATTATAATCTGGCAATTACTTTTGGAAATATTCCGTTACAACTTGAAGAGGTTACTAGTCCGGAAGTAGAGATTACACAAGTATCTGCCGGTGATGTCTATGCTCAAATAGCAGGTGATCTTTCAACTGCTGAAGGGTTGTTAGCGGCATCATACTCAGGAGATAATATCGGGCGTGCAACGAAAGGTGCAGCTGCAACACTACTGGGTTTGGTTGAGCTTACAGCCGGTAACAAGGCGCAGGCTGCTACAGCTTTGCAGAGGGTGGTGGATTCCAACCAATACAACCTGGTACCAAATTATTCTGATATTTGGGGAGTTTCGAATGAAAATAATGTCGAATCGATCTTTGAAATTCAGTATAAATCAGGTGGAGCAGGCACCGGTAGTGGTTTTACAGAGTACTACTCACCCGATTTAAGTGAATCCGGTGGTGTTGGAGGTGGTAATGTACCTCAAGCCGTAAATGATGAAACACTTACTATTTTTGAAGGAGATGATGAGAGGGGCATGGGGGGATCTTTTGGCCTCACAGAAGCCGATGCAGAATACTTAAGTAAATATGATGCAAATCAGCCCAACCCTTTTGACTCAGATGCTAACTTTATTGTATTCCGATATTCTGATGTACTTTTAATGCTTGCAGAAGCTGTAGGCGAAAGTGCACAAGGCTGGGGTTTAATCAATCAAGTGCGCCAACGAGCCGGGTTAACGGTGGATGCACAAACTCTACCGGGAACCTATAATGAAATTCTTCTTCTTGAAAGACGTCGCGAATTTGTAGGTGAAAATAAAAGATGGCCGGATCTAAAACGATTTGGAGTTGCACAATCTGTAATGGCTGATTTTCTTGCAGATGAGGGTAAATCAGAGAGTGACATTCGTTTACTCTATCCAATACCACAACGTGAGTTGGATTCAGCGCCCGGGCGTCTCAATCAAAATCCACTATAGTACTAAAGAACTTGAACTCGAAATCTGTCAAAAGATTTCGAGTTCAATTATTTAACAACCCATACTCAGAGGATCTACTATGAAGTACACCTTTATTCTATTTATTTTTGTTTTTGTTCAGTCTATGACTTCTCAAGCTCAAATCAATACGTCCGCGGATACTCCGTTGCGAGTGATTGCCATTTTTGCTCACCCGGATGATGCTGAATCAAAAATGGGAGCTACTGCCGCTATGATGGCAGAGATGGGACATGAAGTTAAATTTTTATCTCTTACAAATGGCGATGCAGGCCACCATGAAAAAGGAGGTGGTGCTTTGGCAAGAATCAGAAGAGCTGAAGCTGAGGAATCTGCTCGTCGATTGGGTATAATGGAATATGAAGTCTTTGACAATCACGATTCTGAACTTCTTCCTGATCTTCATATTCGATTGGATGTTATTCGAGCAATCCGTGCCTGGAACGCAGATGTTGTTCTGGGACTTCGTCCAAATGATTATCATCCTGATCACAGAAATGCCGGTCAACTGGTTATAGACGCTTCTTATATGGTTATCGTCCCAAATGTAGCGCCAGATACAGACCCTGTGCCCAACAATCCAGTTTTTCTATACATGCAAGATAGATTTAGTAAGCCTAATCCATTCAGCCATGATATTGTTGTCGGAATTGATGACTATTTGGATATAAAAGTTGCAGGATTAGACGCTCACACGTCCCAAATGTATGAATGGTTACCCTGGACATCTGGGCAGCTCAACAATGTCCCAGAAGATCCCGATGAAAGATTGGAATGGATGCGAAGCCGATGGATGGGTCGCGAAATGTCGGCAGATCAAAGAGCCGGCCTTGAAAGATGGTATGGAGCTGAAAAGGCTGCTCAATTTAAATATGCAGAATCATTTGAAATAGCCGAATATGGAAGATATCCTTCAGAAGAAGAGATACGAATGATTTTTCCAATGATTGGTAACTAACATCGATTCATAGGTGCAATAGCGGGCCGGCAAAGTTTCCGGCCGGCTATTTTTTTAGCTTTTAATATGTCTACCCAAATCGTCTCAGTGGTCTTTATGCTGAACGGTACTCTTTCCCATATAAATTAAATGTAAATATACCGGCATAATGAAAAATTTTCTGCTCATTTTTTTAATTTTATCTATAGCTGGATTTTCTGCTTGTACAAATAAGTCAGGAACCTCAAATAGTGTGCCAGTAACAGTTCAAAATGCTGAACCGGGTGCCCCGGTTAAAATGGGGATTCCATTTCCAAAAGGGGAACTATTTTCACCCGATCATGTGAGGGTATTGAATGCAGCAGGGGAGGAGATCGCTTCACAAAAAACGAAGGTAACATCCTGGGAACCGGCCGATGAAAGTATAAAGTGGCTATGGGTATTTTTCTTTGCCGATGAATCAAAAGAGTATACCATTGAGTATGGGGAGTCTATTCGCCAGACTGTTTTTACTGAAAATCCAATCGAGTTTAAGAATAATCAGCGTGACAACGGTTTTGCTGAGATTAATACGGGACCTCTTTTATTTCGTATAAACAAAGGAGGATCCGGTTTTATTGACCGTGTACAGTTTAATCGTGATATGGATGGTTTTGATGAGGAGCATATCATAGCAACCGGTATGGAAGCTAGAGGATCATTTTTAGATTTAATGGATGATGCCGGGATCGATACATCCAGAGCTGTAATCCACCAACATTTTATTGAAAGAGGATCCGGACCCATGCACGCGATTGTTCGTGTTGAAGGTGAATATGAATACAGTGATGATGAGCATGAAAATGCTCCGTTTATTACATATGTTCATGCATATGCCGGAAAAGCGTATCTGAAAGTGTTGCATACTATTACGTATACCGGTATTCCGGACAAAAGTGAACCGTATAATGGCCGTCAACACCCTGATATTGCCACTCAAACTGAACTTGTCATTGATGAGGAGGCCAGAAGCCGGGATAGTGGTTTAACCCAACCCAATGATCGAATTTCCAGTATGGGATTTGGCCTTCAATATCACATTGATGGTGACAAAAAAATTAAGACGGGGTTAGAAACCGGCAGATGGTATGAGGATGGTGAAACTGACTTTTTTGAGCAGTCTCTGACCGGAGAAAGTCAACTTTCTATTTTTCAAACAGGGCCGGATCCCACTCGTACACCCCCGGTCCAAGTATCTGACAGAGATCAAAGATTAGAGGGTTTTTCAGCTATTATACAGTCTGATGAAGTACTGCGAGAAAGTGAAAAATCTGAAGGCTGGATATCTCTTTCAGATGAAAAATGGGGAGTCAGCATTGGGATCAGAAATATGGTTGAGGAGTATCCGAATGAACTTCTGATAAAACCGGACAACAATCAGATCTATGCTTACACGTGGTCACCAAATGAAGAACCCATGAGTTTTCAAAGGGCTAATACAAATAGTGAAGCCGGAATGGTGGGTAACTTTGCCCGTGGAATTACTAAAACTTCTGAGATAGTCCTTAACTTTCATAATGGCGATGATTCAGTTGAGGAGATTCGAAGTGATCTTTATAACATATTGAATCCACCGGTAGCTCATGCCGGAGCCGATTGGTACAGTCGATCAGGAGTTTATGGGCAGTTTGCCGGTGTGGATCATGAATTTCAGGATCTGGAAAGGAGCATTCAATATAAACTGAATTGGATGCTTTTTAATCAGAAATGGGAGCCATGGTATGGAATGTTTGACTATGGAGATGTTAAAAATTATTTCTTTAACTACAATTGGGTGCAATGGGCAAATAATGAGCCTGCCATGGATTATCAATGGTGGTTAAACTTCATGAGAAGTGGAAATGCAGACTATTACACCATGGCGAGAGCTATGAGTCGGCATTCAATGGATGTAGATAATACTCACTGGCCAAAGCCTAATTGGTATCGCGGTGATACAAACCGGTCACTGGATGCATTTGATCATGAAATGCAGGATGAAATTTCACCTTATGTTGGAATTGGACGTCGACACTCTATGCAGCAATGGACCTCTATTCTTTCTGCTCACGTATGGGTGCAAGGGTGGATTGCATCCTACTATTTAGATGGGTATCACAGAGGTTTGGATGTAGCCAGGCTGACCGGTGATTATTATGTTCGTAGAATATTTGGAGAACACGGGCTTACCGGGCGTAGACTATACCTGTCAGTTTGGAGTCTGTCTGAGCTATATGATGCTACAAAAGATGAAGTCTATCTGGATGAATTAAATTTTAGAGTTGATCAAATGTTGAGACTTCAGAAAGAGCAAGGAGGTCGCATTGCCATCGATCGATATGGATATTCACAAAATTATATTTCTCATGGCTTGAGCAAATATCAGCAAATGTTTGATAGTCCTGTTGTGAGGGAAGCGTTAATTGATAATGCTCATAGTCTCTATAATGTGGGTCCAATGGATCATGATATGGAGTCATTCCTGTCCAGTATTCATCCTCTTTTGGTTGGATATGACCTGACCGGTGAGGAGAAATTTTTAATAGAAGCTTGTGAACGATCAAGTCATTTACTGGTAGATGAACTGGAAATGCCAATCCATGAATTTACGTCACAGGGAGTGCTTCGGGATTCATTAGAAGCGGTGAGTCATCTACCATCTGCCGGTGAAGGGCCATCCTTTAGAGGCAGAAACCCGATATGGACATTCTCCAATGGGATGAGAATTTTCGGATGGACACATGTGTTTAATGTGCCTTATACCATTGACAGACTTAAAAATCGAACGAATACTAATGGATTGGCTTGTGTAAACTAACGTCTTTCAATAAAGCATTCTGGTTTTAATGGTATGATTTACACTATTTAAACCATCAAATAGACGATCATCATACTGCTTGTTAATATCCAGTACAACATAACCAATTTGTTCATTGGTTTTCAGATATTGGCCCAATATGTTGATGTTCATATCTGAGAGTACCTTATTGATTTCAGAAAGTACACCGGGTTTGTTTGCATGTATGTGCAAAATTCGGTGTGCATCATTCTGTTTGGGTAAATTCAGAGGCGGAACAGAATGTGACCCTACACTGGTGCCACTGTCAATAAACTGGATCAGTTTAGTTGAAACATCCAATCCAATATTGTACTGAGCTTCCTGTGTTGACCCACCAATATGGGGTGTCAAAATAACGTTTGGTAAATGTTGAAGAACAGATTTGAATGATTCTCCTTTCGATTCGGGTTCATCAGGGTATACATCAATGGCTGCCCCGGAAATATGCCCCGATTCAAGGGCATTTTTTAATGCGTCAAGATCAACAACGGTTCCTCGGGAAAGATTTAATAAGATACTTTTCTCTTTCATTTTTGAGAGTTGTTCACTGCCAATCATCATATGAGTTTGATGAGTTGCCGGAACGTGCAGTGTAACGATATCTGACCGTTCAAAAAGTTCATTCAGCGACCCTACTCTAGTGGCATTACCCATCGGCAGTTTGGGTTCAATATCATAGAATAATACATCTAAACCCATATTTTCAGCCAAAACAGATACTTGAGAGCCAATATGCCCATATCCGATAATACCTATTTTTTTCCCACGTACTTCATAACTTTCATGTGCATCTTTAAGCCAAATACCTTCATGTGCTTTTTTATCCCTGAGTGGAATTCGGCGCATTAACATGATGGATTCCGCAATGACCAATTCTGCTACCGACCGTGTATTGGAGTATGGAGAGTTAAAAACGGCCACTCCGGATTGAATAGCTGCATTTAAATGAACTTGATTTGTGCCAATACAAAAACAGCCAATAGCTTTTAATTTGGTAGCTTTATCAAGTACTCGAGGTGTAATTTGGGTTTTAGAGCGAATCCCAATCACGTGAGCATCTTCTATTCCTTGTAATAATTGCTCTTCACTCCATGCTTCATCATGAGTTTCAATATTAGTGAACTCATGATCCGTGAAATTTTTAATTGCAGTAGGGTGGACCCCTTCTAACAATAAGATTTTTATGTTATTTTTTGGGTAAGATAAATTTTCTGTTTGATCTTGCATTCTGTGTTTATGATTGTCGATAATTTTTTATCAATAAGATTAAAAATACGAAGTAATAGGATTTTATCAGATTTTAAATCATGATAAAAATATTCTTGATCTATATCATGACCAATTTGACAGGATCTGTCTGTTAGAGAAAAGTGTATGAATATTTTACCAATAATACCCGGTTATTGAAACGAGGTAGTGTGGGAATCGTTCTGTCCAAATGAGTATTTGACGTTTCGCTATATACAATCCAAAAATCATTGCCCTCACGGAAGTTGTACCGAAATCGGGCATTGGTCCCTAATCTGCGTGCCAAATAATTATATTGAGAAAGCAATTGCAGAGAAACTTTTGTATTCAATGCAATGATGGATCTCAGTCGGAATATATTTAAAAACTCTTTTTGATCTCGATCGGGAAATTCTACCAGATTAAACTCAACTCCACCACTGATCTCAAAAAATTTAGATTGATTCCAGGTGGGTGAAATGCCAAAGGAGATTTGACTCCCGTCATAAAAGGTACTTATACTTCCGGAAATGTCTGTTCTCAATAACTTTGCATTGCTCATACCATAATTGAATTTTATTCCATAAAAAGAATAATCACCGGGTTCAACAAAAACATCATCACTGAAGAATAGAGGATTTTTGAGATTTTCAAACCACCAGTTTGCAGTAATAGAAAAATCAGAGTTATTTTTGAAATTTACTTTCCAGTCATTTTCGATCAGCATCGATTCAACACTAAAATCTTCATTCCTGGTGGTCACAAAATAACGAATGGTAGGAGTGATAATACGAATTGGTGAATCCGACTCATTGAAATATCCATAGGCAAGACGTGCATCAATCATGGAGTAATCAAAGCGCGATTCAAAGCCCATAGCCGGGATATATCTTTCACCTGCACGTTTTGCAGTAAATCGGTAAAATAGTCCTCTTGAGGATTGTTTCTGAAGGAATAACCTGATAATTGAATTGGAAAATGGATTTACTGGCTCTGAAAATTGATCATCAAAAGTAGCCGCGTATTTGAAATCGATAAAGTGGCTTCCTGAATAGTTATAAATAAAATCAGTCCCGACACCTACATTGAACGAACCGTCTGTTCCCAGTCTTGATGTAACTATTCCACCAACATATGAGTTGTCATTGATCAAATCCCGTCGGGCTCTGTAAACTCCAAAATTTTCACCGGGAAGTTGCAGTTCAGATAGGGATTCAGTTTGCATATTTAATGCTCCAATCTCCCATTTCCCGGTATTTCCTGCAATTCGGGCTCCACCATATATTCTCACCGGTCGTCCTTGTTGCAGCCCAATTCTTCGACTGTAAAAAAGTGTATTGTTTCCGCCTAAATTGAAATCAAATATTCCGGAACGCTCCTGAAAAAATTGTCTTTTTTCAGGGAAAAACAGGGGTGACCGCGATAAATTGACCTGAGCCTCATCAGCTTCGACTTGTGCAAAATCGGTATTGATAGTTACATCAAGATTCATATTGTTCGTAATGGGATATTTGATATCCAATCCGGCCTCTCTGGTGTATTTTTTCTCCTTAGAATAATTTTGTTGATCCATCATAAAATTGTTCATCTGGTCGAATCCACCCAGAACATAGGGTGTGATATATATGGGTCTTTTATACTCTAATCCTGACAATCTTATTTTTTGTGCCTGTGAAGGTTTTGTAAAGCCTCTTGACCAATTGGGTGCAACATCCGGAAAAATGTGCCTCTCCGATTGCCGGGCCATCCATCGATAGGTAATCATCCCCATTATTATTTCATCGTTTACTTCTTGAAAACCCAAACTTGAAAAGGGGATTCTTATTTCAACAGACCAACCATCATCTGTAATCTGAGTGGCTGCATCCCAATATGTAGTCCAGTTTCGATTGATGGAATTTTCTCCTTCAGAGTCTTTGGATATGAGTTGATCTACCCGAACCCCTGTTGGTGTTACAAAAAACCATCGTGCATTTTCATTATCATTAAATGTATCCAGTATAATTGCAAATGTATCGTCGCCACTATACCTGTCACGATACATCGTATTTGCGATAATA
>Ga0222673_1000343_pt1 | contig 23070 bp, 48 predicted proteins | sample AntAcemetagen801_FD_179845 | JGI IMG/M metagenome (GOLD analysis project Ga0222673, IMG submission 179845) | Saline water microbial communities from Ace Lake, Antarctica - #801 | ecosystem: Environmental > Aquatic > Non-marine Saline and Alkaline > Saline | place: Antarctica: Ace Lake...
TCCATCTTCTTGTTCTGTTTTAAATACAATATCATCAATTAATACACCATCATTATATAAGGTAATTTCTTTCTCTGCAAAACAATTCATTCCACAAATGTCAGAGTTAGCTTTTAATTCTATATCTGCTACTTTAGATAATTGTAAGAATGGAATACCTAATACAGAGTTTCTAATTTCATATTTGCCATAAACAGATGTGTCTATTGTCTTTGTAAAAGAATCTACATTATCCCAATCAACTCCTATTTTTTCTAGGGAAACTGCTGATAAGTCTAAGGCGGATGTGAAGCTAATTAGGAATAAACTTAGTAGTAAGAAGGTAAATAGTTTGTTCATTACGTAGTTGCCCCCACAATAAATCCTATTGATAATGATATAAAGAAAAATATTAGATATGGAATCATGGAATCCGCTAAAAGGCACGATAAAAGTACTCCTCCAGTATTTGTTGTATCTGAGCAACTCATTGCATCTCTGAAAGTTGTTACGTCATCCATTAAGAAAGGAAGAAATAGTACACCCATTATATAGATAAAAATTCCTATTGATACCCCGAAGAATACTGAGCCACGTTTATTCATCATAGTATTCCTCCAGCTATTAACATTGATGCTAGTCCCATGATGGCCCCGAAATATAAGAAAGGCATAATATCTAGGCTAGTACATACTGCTTTGTCTTGATCTGATATAGATGGACTTGAACAATTTAACTCTGCTGTGCTTGTTGCTTCTTCGGTAACTGTAAATAATCCTGGAGTTAATGCTAATGCTAAAACTAAAAAAGTAATTCCTAACATTAAAAATAAAAAGACAGTCTGAGCTTTTTTATTAGAAGAAAGAGTTTCGATTGTTTTTCCTCCGACTAGAAGATCCTATATTAAACGAATTTTTCTGAGAGCCTTTCTTAAAATATTGTATCTGTGATGTTTCCTGTTTGCTACCTAATCTTTTAGATTTTTTCTGAACGACTCTAAAGGCGTCCAACTTGCTTACTCTAAATTCTCCGTTTGTTAATCCTGTTTCCTTTACTGATAATTTTTCTCCTGCTTTTTCTATGAATCCAGATGCTGCTATTGTGCTTTTAAGTTTCTTACTTAATTTCTTAGCTGCGCCCTTTGCTGTCTTTGCTTTTCCTATTGAAACATCTACTCCGCCTACTCTTGCGAATACTTCAAAGCTTCCGCCCTTCATTCCTTTTAATTGTTTTAATGCTTTCTTTGCTGGGGATGATGAAGAAGATGGAAAGCTAGATGAACTAACCGAGGAAGAAGATGGAGATGAACTAGAACTACTAGAGCTTGATGATGAAGAACTAGAGGAGCTTGAGCTTAGAGAACTAGAGGAGCTTGAGCTAGAACTTGATGATAATGATGAAGAGCTAAGACTTGAACGGCTTGATTTAGAGCTACTAGAGCTTGATGGACTAGACGAACTACTAGAAGAACTAGATGGAGATGATGATGAGCTAAGACTTGAAGAGCTTGGTGCTGAACTAGATGAACTTGAACCACTAGACTTTCCTGAACCTTTTAATACATTTGATATTGAAAGTTTTGATATAGATGATGAATCACTGGACGGAGCTGTACTTACTGATATTGTTGTTACTTTACTGTCTCCAATACTACTGTCTGTACTTGTTGTTCCTAAGCTGACTCCCTTAACTGAACCAGCCGAAGATATTCCTAATGATGCTCCTGATGATATTAATGTTGTTGTAACTGGAGCTGCTGTAACATATGTTGGTGCTGGCCCTCCTATTGTTCCTGATGCTAAATCTATATTTGGATTAGTCTTAGTAGCCCATTCCCCATATCTTTTTACTACATCTGAATTTGAACCTTCTATTTTTAAACCTCTCTCGAACATTTTATATAAGTCTGCTACTGCTTTTTCTTGTCCAGCTCTTGGACCTAGAACCCAACTTCCACTATCTCCACCAGTCACTTGTAATACTGTTGCTCCCCTTTGTGTAATTGATTCTCCTAGTTTTTGTACTGCTACATCTCCACCGCCTTCAAATGTTGCTCTTTTTGGGTACTGTGGACTATAACCTAATGGACTTACATCTTGTATTAAAACATCTTGTCCAAAGCTTTCTACTACTTTATGTTCTCCGAATGATAATTGTCCGTCTTTAGAACTGAACTTGTTTGAAGAAGAAATTTTATTTAACCTTGCTGCGTCTTTTGATGTTCCTTCTATTACTTTTCCATATAGATTTCTATCCATATCGTCAGTTAATCTTGTTATTCCTCTTTCTGCCTCTGTAGCTTTAGAACCAAATACTCTTTCTACTGCTGGAGTATTTCCCCTACTAAATAATCCACCAAAGGCATCTTCTTTTATTGCTTTACCGTATGCTTTAAATGAAAACTTACCAGAGCCTGCTGATTGTTCTTTTATTAATGATGTAAATGCTTCTGCTTCTGCCTTATTCATTCCAGCAAGTGTTCTTTCTCCAAACTTAACAACTGACTTATCTGGAGATGATGCTTTGTATGTTATGGCAGTTCCTTCTTCAACTATATTTAATACGTTCTTATAGTCAGTATTTCCAGATGCCTTAATTCCTTTCTTTAATGCTTGTAGTCCTAATTGGTTCCCAGCTTCAAATGTTACTCCAGCTGGTAGATTTTTTAGATTAAATGCTCCAAGATTAAATCCCTTACCTTTTGTGTATGTTGCTACAGCACGTCCGCTTCTTCCTAACGGATTTACAACTCCTAATGAATATGCTAATGCCTCTCCTGTTTCCTGGTTTTTTATTGCTTGAACCTGTACTGGTGATAAATCTCCACCACTTAATCCGATAAAGAATCCTGCTTCGTGTGCTGCTGCACTAGCACCACCAAGTACTGCACCCCTTAACTTACTTACACCATATTTTTCGTACTCAGTAGTATATCCCTTAACACTTTCATTAACTACTTTACTAGCTACATTTAACCCTATTCCACCAACAACTGCTCCTGCTGCTACTTTACTTCCAGTAGATCCTAATAATGTAACTGCTGGATATTCAACCAAGGCTGCTCCACCTAGTGTTCCGAATGCTGCATATGTTATTGCTCCCTTAGCTAGACCAGATGCCAATGGGGCTGCGACTGCGACATAAGCGACATTAGCAGGAGTAATATATCCACCCTTTGAACCTTTTTGTAAAAGTGTATCACCAGCATCTTCTGGTAGTACTCTTGCCATACTATCTTTTACCGCTATGTTTCCATATGATGTTATTGTTCCGCTTCCTGTATCTTCAACTGTCTTATCGTATGATAGACTAAGTGTTGGGTTTAATCCTACATTAGTTTTCAATTTATCTATATTTAAGTTTGGATAAGATACTACATCAGTAACGACATCTTTTTTGAATGCGCTCTTTCCCTTTAAAATTTGACCAGGAAAAAATCCAACTGTTGGAGTACTCACTTGAGTTACATCTTTTACGATACCAGTTCCTGAAGATGATGTGAATAACATTTCTTTATTATATGCTTTTAATCTTTTTTGATAATCTACTTCGGCTTGTGACTCTCGTAACTTTCCTGCTAAGATTGTTTGTTGTACCTGTGTAACTATTGGTATTGATACTCCATAGCCAATTTTATCTTCTACTCCCTGAATGTTTGTAATTGATCCAGTTCCTCCTATGTCTAAACCAGTAAATGGATCTTTATAACCTGGAGATATATCATATTTTGTAGCATCCTTAGAACCTCCAACTCTAAATGCACTATCTACAATCTTTCTTTTTTCTTCATATGTCACTGTTCCAGATGGTGTTTTGTATACTTCTCCGAATGCCCCCTTCCATATATCACTTGGTTTAAACTTTGGTACTTTTTCTCTAACTGGTTTTTCCCATGGGTTTACTGGTTTTTCACTAGGAGTCATTGTTGCTGTTCCTCCAACGCTCATACCTAAATTATCTTTATATGTTGGTGTTAATGTAAATTCTCGTGGCTTATCTGAGCTTTTAATTTTATCAATTCCAGTTCCTATAGATTTAAGTGTTGTCGCAATAAGACTTTTTTCATAAGTACCTCCTGCTACGTTTGTACCAATTAACTCTCCAGCCCTCTCTGCTATTGTTTGTGTTGGGTCTGATGTTTTTGTAGATGTAAGTTTGTATTGTAGTTTTTCTAACCAATTTCTCTTTGGTACTGAAGAAACAGTCCCATCAGATTTACTTATGTCTACTCCAGACTCTAATATATTATCTACTGGTTTTACTTCTTCTACTTCGCCAGTCATCATTACTCCTCCAGTCTGACTTACTCTTCCACCAGCTTTTCCTGGAGCATAAGTTCTTACGGTTGTTTCTCCAGTTACTAAATTCTTAACTTCGAAAACTCTTCTTCTACCTTTTCCTGTCGTTGTTGTAATTTCTAATTCGTCTCCAGTCTTTGAGTCTTTTAGTTTTTGTGTTCTTACACTACTGTTACCTGCTAATATATTTTCTCTCTCTTTATTTATTCTTGATAACTCTGCCCTTCCCTTTCTCTCGTTAATTATATCTCTGGATATTCTTGTCTTGTCCTCAAATGTTTGAGCTTGAGATACTCTTTGTCTCTCACTGCTTCTTAATGCTGTTTGTGTTTGTGCGGCTGTTGTCGCGGCTGTTGTTGTATCTGTTTTAGCGTTTGCTATCCGTGTCTCGTTCGCAACAAATCTACTTGCACGTCTAGAGACAGCTCTACTTCTCGGATTGGCTAAATCTTCTGGTTTTACTCCAAGTTTTTCATTAATTCTGGCTAGTTCTCTTAGTCCCTCCTCCTCATGAGCTCTATTCGTTGAACCAGATGATCCACCACTAGAGGAACGACTTGGAGCCGCAAGTCTTCTCTTTGTGTCTGCTATCCTTCTATTAAAATCTTTTATACTTCCTGCCATTATTCAGTTTTTACTTCCTCAATTTTATTAAGTCTTTCTTCTGTAACAAAATCTTTTGCTTGCTGGGAAACTTCCCTACTTCTCGGATTGGCTAAATCGCTTGGATTAACTCCTAGTATTTCATTAACTCTATTAAGTTCTCTTAGCTCATCATTACTTATTTTTGAATCATTAGAATCATCAGAAATAACTACTACACAAATACAGCTAACTAACATCAATCCCAATACTCCAAAGATTAATAATTTATTCATTAAAGAAACCTCTTTTACTTCTAATTCTTCTGAAGACTGGTTCTTCAAAGTTATCTAGTGGTTCGATGCTTGATGCTGAGAATGTATTAAAACTATCTGGACTACTAACTATTTTCGCTTGTTCTATTAAAGCTAATCTATTCTTCAACTTCTTTGTTTTGCTCTTTATCTTTTTTCCATATCTTATTGCTTCTTGTCTGTGTAGTCTTTCTTGCATTCCGCCCCTTAGTGATCTTTGAGTAATAACTGGGGCTTTATGTTCATTTAATATTTTTAATCTTTTATTTATTTCTTTTTCCATATTGTTAATAAGTAAACTCCTTCCTCTTTATTTTAGAAACATCCATCTCCATTAAGTCTTCAATATCTATACCTGCCTTAGTTGCTTTCTTCTTTCTTAGGTCAAAAGATACCTGGTGATTTCTTACGTTAACCTTCTGATTTACGATGTCTTTAAACTTCATAATAATACGAGTATATTTCTATTTAAATATTAGAGGTATTAACTCTTAGAAAAATAAAAAAAGGTACTTACACTACCTAATTAATTTTGCTTTCTTTAGAAAGTCCATCTCGTCTTTAAATTCGCTAGATTGTTTCTCTTGTTCCTTACCTATTCCATATCTTTTACCAATGTCTTTTACTATTGGTGTGAAGTTTTGTGGTGTGAACTCTATTGTCTCAAGTTTTCTCCAGTCCTGATCTCTAACTATCATACTGAACTTGATACCGTTCCGCTTCATTTCTTTCCAGGACTGTTCCTTAAATGCCATTTAAATCTGTCCAGTGAAAAGCATGTACGCACCATATGCAACTGCTGCTGCTAATACGAAATATAGTAATCCTTTTGCTCCTGCTGCTGCTTTTACTTTAATAGTATCTCCTAACATTCTAGCCATGATATATTTTTGTCCATGAGTTTCGTTTGCCTCTCCTTCTTTTCTCTTTAGCTTTATTGGATTCTTTTGCCAGGTCTTTAGAATTACTACTGTATGTTTTCCGTTCCACATACCAATTTCTTCTCCGTCAATTGCATGATATGTTTTATCTTTTAATCTAACAGTACTATCTTCTAGCTTTTGTTTTTCTCCAGAGATGTTTCCGTTCTCATCAATCTTAATTATTCCTACCCATCCTTTCTTTAGCTTACTCCGATTAACTTTAGCCTTTCTTGGAATCTTCATCTTCTTTTTTTGCTTAGTGTTTTCTTTGAACTCTCTAAGCATCTTTACTTCATCCATTATAGGCATTGGTTTTTCTTGAGTTGTATTTTCTTTTTGTTCCATGTTATCGTCCTCCTTTCTAAGTATTGTCGAAATGTTTTCCTACTAGGTATCCTGCTCCAAATGTTCCTGCGTATGTCATTATTCCCCAGAAGATCGCTTCTGCTGGTCCCATGTGGATTAAGAATGGCGTTAGCATATAATCTCTTGCTATAAAGATTGTTGCGGCCCCTACTATTCCTAAGACTATCCCAGTTATACTTAACTCAGATAAGCCCTCGAACATTGATCCAAATAGTTCTACGAGATCTCCTAGCCATTCAAAGCTAAAGAGATACGAGATACCATCAACGAATCCGTCCCATATTTCCTCAAACATTATTAAGCTGGTGTCTCCCCACCTTTCCTTTTGTACCAACCTTTATTTGTTGATTGTGGTTTTGGGGAAACATCTGCTAACTCTTTCTTCAGCGTGTTCACAAGGTTCATTAGGAATCCGTTCTTTGATAAGGATGATGCTGTTTGAATCTCTGCCATATTTTTGAAATAGTCTGAGAAATCATAGTCTCCAACTATATCTTTACAAAATAAACTTAATTCTAAGTTAGTTCTCTGTGGTAGTTTTGGCATTCCAAGTTCTTCTGGACTTAAATTACCTAGTCTTACTGTACTTAGTTGGTTTACTACTTTGCTTAAAAATGAGTGCATATTTTGTTTTCCTTGTGCCATCTCCCTTAACATGTCTTGCGCTTGTGCTTCTGTCATATCTGGTTCAGTCATAGTATGCTAATTCTGCCCCCCTTTCAATGGCGTCTTCGCTTGCTCCTGTAAAAAAGTCTCTGATACCCTCTAATAATTCTGGTATCTTTTGATTAGTTATTTTTGCAGCTATAGTTAATCCTAACCATAATAATATTACTGTACTTACTAACCAATCCCAATTCATTGCCATTATAATTTGCTCCTTCTAAATCCATCGGACTGTTTAAATAGTGGCGTGTATCCATGCTTCACTAATTCGTCTCTTATATAATTTATTTTTCTATTTTCTGTCTTAAATGTTTTGAGATGTTCTCTTAATCTTTCTATTGTTTTTTCTTTCCAGTCTACATCATCTTTTAAATTTGGATGTTCTTTAATAACTCCAGCCTTGTTTAATTTTAATCCAGCTATTGTAGTAGTTGTTCCTGAAGAAGTATCTCTAAATAAAGTATTCTCCCTATCTACTATTGTTTGTATAATGTCTCCTCCTAATCTAAAATTTCCTACAATTGCCATTATTACTTTATGTTTTTATGCAATCCTCCAAATTTAATATGATAATCTGCGCAGTATGTTATTCCGTTAGAAACTTCATACATTAAAGATTGATCTTTAGCTACTGGTATTTTGTGATGTGGATGTAGCATTACTCCCTTTATATTTTTACAATACACACATCTTTTATTCTGACATGTAAAATTATCTCTTTTAAATATAGATTCTCTCCATATCTTCCAGTCCGAGTTATGTCTTTTTAATGTACTGATTGGAGTTATTCCTCCCTTCCATAGATACGACTTACTTCCCTTTAGACTTCGTGATAATTTTTTTCTTGTTTTAATGCTTAGTTTGCTACCTATTTTTTTTACCCTTATTGTTTCCTTTGTTTCTTCTGAATGTTTTTTTCCAAGCATTGGTGGAACTCTTGTTCCTTCCTTATATTGTTCTGATAATACATTGCTCATTATTTTTCTTGTTTCTTTTGAGTGTGTCTTTCCTTTTATCCATGGCATATGTCCTTTTTCAAATTGTGTTTCCTTCCCTATTCTATTGTCTCCACTCTTAAATAGGTTATCTCTTGTAGCTTTACTTATATTACCAGATTTCCATTTCTCTTTCATGATAACTTTGTTTCTTTTTCCTATCTTTTTTCTGGTTTCTTTACTTACTATTCGTCCAGACATTCTTTTACTTAAGTTTTCTTTAAATTCTTCTGTATGTTTACGTCCCTTCTTAAACGCCGTTCTCGGTAGATTTTTCTTTACACCTTCACTAATCTTAAGTCTATGCTCTTTAATCATGGTCGTCTTCTATCTTTTTAATTATCTTTACTATTACTTTATCTGTTTTGTCTAGCTTATCTTTTAGTCTAATGTAAACTAGATTTATTGCTACCAAGCTAAGAAAGAATTTATCTTTATTCATAACATATGCTACAACTAAGATTATTGGTAATATTATTGGTATTACTTTTCTTATCATCTTTTTTACTTGTTTTTTTTCCATGTTGATTGTTAAATCGGAGAATTAACTCCGATTATTTCTAAATAGTGATTCAAAATAAAAAACCACTCTAATAAATTATTATTTTCCAGTTAATGCCTGCTTTGTATCTAGCATTAAATTACCTAACCAAACTAGATAGTCCTCCATATTAAAGTTTCCATCTGGTGTCACATATACTCTAGCGTATTCTGTTGCGACTTGTCCTAGAGAAACTCTGCTTGGTTCTGCTGGAGCTACTTCTTTTGCTGGTTCTGGTTGTACTGTTTCATTTTCTTCCATTTTGTTACCTCCTTGTTATTTATAATCACTTTCTATTTATAAATTAGACCCCTACAATTCTTCAATCCATGCTAAAATAGACCATAATGCGATCAGCGCACCTATTGCCATTGTTGCATATCCGAAATAGTTTGTAAGATTGTCTCTATAAATTACTAGGCCGTTTCTTATTATCCATAGTCCAAAGAAAGTCATTAGCATTCCTGTTAAGATTGATAGTATCATATTTCTTCCGAAGAAACTTATGAAGGTTATTGCATAGACAATTATTATTAATAATATAACTAATGCTATGTTAGAACTTCCATTTCTTCCTGATGGAGTAACTGGTATATCTACACATCCGACTCTTGATTCTACTGAGTTTCCACAAGAATAACAATACGTATACGTTCCTAGCTCTGTAGAGTTTCCTCCAAGCACGTTAAATGAATAATACGTTCCATCTTTAATTGCCTGCATGTTTGATAATAGAGTATCATTACTTGGGCTGCTTAGTCTTGTAAAGTTACATGATGTACAATTGTTACACGTCTGATAAAGTAATAGATCTTCTCCTTGTTTCTCTGGTGGTAATATTGGATTTTGTGAATCTGTTGCTTGGATTAATGTCATGCTAAAAAATAGTGAGCATACAGCTAGTAACAATATTCCGTTTATTTTTTTATTTGTTTTCATTTTTATCCTCCTTTTACTTTTGATAATAATAAGTTGGGATTTCTCCCCACAAATTCATACCGCCCTTTACTCTACTATACCATCCACAGATTTACCGTCTACAATATCTAAGATACTCTCTTGCTTAGTTATAATATCTCTAGTCTTCCAATTATTAATCCTTCTAATTTCATCTTGAATTTTCTGTTTAGCCCTAGGAAATAAGTCAGCCATTAAAGTATCGTAAGCAACTTGAGTTCCATTTATTGCTTTTATGTCATAATATTTTGTAGTTCTGAAAGGAATCTTAACTGTCTTTTCAATAACCTCATAGTATACATCACCAATTGGTTCACTTGTTTCATTATCATATTCTTGGTTCTTTTGTAAAGTTGTAGCTAAGGTTACATAGGCATAGCAAACATCAGCATCCGTTCTACATTCAGATTGATTGATGTATAAATTACCATTAGCCTTAGTTTCCCAACTAGGATTTAACATAGATAGTCTAACGTCAGCAGAGTCTAACTGTGTCTGGGTATAGATTGTACCAACCGTAATAGCACTAACTAAACCGATAAAGAATAGCCCCATCATAATCATTATATATTTTTTCATTTTAATCCTCCTTGAAATTTAGTTACCATTTTAATCACCAATCCTCACTAAATTTAAATTAGAACTATAATAATTTCCCGTTCCAGTTCCACCAATATCAGCAGTTCGCAAACTTATTTTATCACCAACAGAAACAGCAATAAAACAAACTCCATTTTGAGTAATAATATCACCACCAGACGCCATCTTATGATGGTATTCACAATTATCTTGATTTACTTCATTAACAAAAACAGAGGTATAATATTCATGATTATTTTGACCATCTCCTGAAGCCATATAACTAGCCTGATAAAGACCTGTTACTTGAGCAGTTAAATTAGAACCAGTTAAAGAATCATCTTCATGAGAAAATCCATTTATATGAGTTGCATTAGGCATAAATAATTGATAAAATTGTCCATCTACTGCGAAATTTAATTGGGTAGCTGTGTGATTATGGTAAAACATTCCTCCGTAAATTTGGTTACCAGTTATATTTCCAGTTACATCTAAATCCCCGTCGATAAACATCGAATCTAAAAACCTAAAAATTCCAGAAACTAAATTATAAATTTGGTTTGTTCCGTCAAAGTATTGTGAGTAATCATTATCTGTTCCTTGTATTATTTTATTATTATCCAAACCTATTATAGTATTTCCATCTGTCTTTAAATATACTTGAGTTGCCGAGCCTGCCCTTATATCTACATCATTCCAAGCTGCTCCCCCTTGGTCTATCCCTAGAATCTCCCCTTTTGTTCCGCTTCTTCTTATCCAAACCCCGTCATTTGCATCACCAACCTTAACCTCTCCATCCACAGATAATTTTCCTGTTGGGACGATACCCATTCCAGTTTGCCCGTCAATTAACACGTTACGAACTACTTCTAAATTTCTACCCAAATAAGCCGAACCACTAGAATAAATATCTCCGCCCAAATATAAATCATTCCATCTAAGTGTTGAATTACCTATATCGAACTGATTATCATATCCAACTGTTGGCAATAAACTTCCATTGATTAATAAATTATTAACACCTAATCCCGAGATATTATAAAAGTAACCTGTTTGTGCATAAATATTTCCATCGATTATACTTAACCCATCGCTTGTCCATCCGCCATTAAAATCATATTGCCCAGATAAACTATCACCTGAGTTTACAACAAACTTTCCATCTGCCCAATTAACAACAGAAGTATTTGCAGTTTCTATTGCTGTATCTGTTTGTGTGCTTGTATAATAATCTCCCATATCTGCTGACCAGTTTCCTAGAGATAATGCAACTGGTTCTGTTATATCAGAATAAAGAGTATCGTAAGTTAATTGAAAGAAATCTCGTAAAGTTATAGGAGTGTATCCTTGTAAGAATTGAGAGTTGTTTGTATTAAGTGAAGAGTAATTAATAGATACTTCTGGTATAAAATTTATACCTATAGAATTTGTGTTTTGATCTTCTAGACCAAGTTGTAAAGATGAAGCTGAAACTGAAGAGAAAGAGATTAACAAAATGAAGACAAAGAGGAAAGATGAAAAAATAACCGCCCGAGAGCTGGCCTTGATCCTTTCCCCTTTGTTTTTTAAATTGTATTGCATTTTATGTATTTCCTAGATTTACATTAATCCACTATTTCTCAAACCTTGTGCTGCGATACCGATTGCTGTAGCAGCAATGGAAAGGTTGTAGAATAATGTAGTAAGTCCAAGGATTGTAGAGGAAGCTCCTGTAATATTTGTATTAGCCTGTGCTCCTGCTACTTCATCGGCAACTGTGGGTGCTAAAGTTACACCTACAAGTATCACGATGAATCCACCAATTATATTTCCTAACATTGTTAATCTCCCCTCCTTAAATTATGAATACGTTGTCTTTTCATAATAGTCCTAGTAATATTCTATTTAAATATTAGAGGTATAGATTAAGAATATGCTTTCTTGTATAAATCTAGTAGTTTCTGAGAAATCTTATAGCCTTTGAAGTTTATCCACTCTATCATATTTGCTCTTGACTTATCCTTATTACATTCGCTACAACATCTTACTATATTATATTTGCTGAATGGAAGGAAGGGGTTAATGTGATCATGATCTATGTCTCCGTCAAATTCCTTCCCACAATATACGCATTCTTTGTCTCTTTCCTTTATCATTTGTATAACTTCTAATGTGAACTCTGGACTCTTTACTTTTAATCTCTTCGCATCGTGCTTCCTCAACATATTCAATATTCCCTTATCTGTTTTATAGTATCTCTTGAATCTTATTTTACCTTTCTCGCTTCTTCCATAATTTCTGCTATACTCTCTTCTCTTCTCTACATTATTATCTTCCCACTTCTTCTTATAATCTTTTGCTGCTTCAGTCTTTCTGTATTCTTTAAGATAATCTTTTCTTTTCTGAGACTCTCTGAACTTTTTGTCTGCGGCCCTGGACTTATCTCTATTATCTTCTCTCCACTTTTGGTGATATGCTTTCTTTTCTTCAGTTGTCTTTTCTACCATACTATTTATAATCAATATCTATTTATATACTTTCGTTTTCACTAATCAGTTACAAAAATCTAGAACTCTTTAGCCATTTCAGGATCATCTTCAAACTCTTCCTCGAATACTTCATTAAGTGCGATTGCTTCTTCGATTGCTTCTGCGCCTACTTCCGTTGCTTGCTCTTCTTTTGTTACTACTGGTTCAGACACCACTTTCTTTTTCTTTCTAGGCTTTGGCTTTTCTTCTTCACCTTTATTTATGTAATTTCTCCTTAGCTTTTCTTTATCTCCGAACTTTGAGCAGACTGCGCCAATCTGAGCTATCGACATTTCGAAATCGTAGTCCCCTAGTAAGTTTGAGATTTCTTCGTACGTCATCTTTGTAGATTTTCTTAATGCGAATAGAATTATATCTCTTTGCTCTCTGTATTTTACTTGGCCTGCGCTCATTGGTTCTTTTTCTGTTGTTTCTAGAGCTTTCATTTTCTTTGCTCTGTATTTTTTCTCCATCTCTTTGTCTCCTAATGCGAACACTCCGTAAAATCTTCCACGAAAGTTTGTATTGATTTTCCACTTGGCTCCTGAATAAGAATACGTTGGCTTTCCTAATAAATACAGTAATTTTTTCTTCTTTTGATTGTAGACTTTGAAATATCCACGTCTTCCGCCGCTTTCGTAAACATGAATCAGTGCTCTTGACCGAAATAGCGCTACATATTTATCTAATAAGAAGAAAGTAGGTAATACCATGATAACAAAGAGGTTCTTTTGTCTCATCTGCATCATAAGTCCGACTAGCGCCCTGTTTACTCCAGAAAGAGAGGCCCTTGAGCTAAGACCAGTAAATGCTTCATCAAAAACGATTGCTTCTCCCTTCTTTGCTTTGAAAATTGCCTCTTTGAAAGTTTCTGCATCGAAAACTACTCGATTTAAATTAAATGTTGGGTCCACATACTTTGCTATTTGTAAAGCGAGTGTAGATTTTCCTGATCCTTCGTTTCCATCAACTGCGATGAAACAATCTTTATCTTTTGTTGCTAAATCTGGAATTACCCCCTCATCCATTCGCTTTTTTAGTCTTGCGTCCATGTAATACTTAATATCAATGCCTTGCTTCTCATCTTTTATTGTAACTACGTCTGACTTAGAAGTCATCTTCGTCTCCATCACTAAATGTTGTTCCCTTTCCTAGCTTATTCTCTAATCTCTTTAGGAAAAGTTCCTTATCGTTTAGGATTCTATATTGTTTTGACCGATTTTTGTTATCTGTCTCACTTGCCTTTGCGAAAGAGTCACTTCCTGTGTCTTTAAACTCACCAGCCTTAACTAATAGCGCATCAAATGCGTCAAAATCTTTCTTTTTTAACTTATAGTCTACATCTGTTAGGTCTCTTGCTAGTTCTCGCCAAATAACGTCTAGTTTTGTGTTCCATCCTGAGTATTGTCCTGAACATGAGTAGATATTAGCTTCTTTCCATAGCCCATCTATCCTAATGATGATAGAAATCCCTGAGCTGTGCTTAGAAATGCTTGGTTCGTCTGGTCCTGCCATTAATTTTTGATTCTGAAGGCCTCCTGTTTGATTCCCTTCTTTTTTCGCATGTATTCTCGCATATACTTTCTCATCTTGTCTTTGTTACCTGGAGTTTCATACCATCTCTTGAAATTAGCTTTAGATTTCTCTTTATGTTTCTGATAATAGGCTTTTTGATATGCTTTCTGGTCTGTCATAGTATTATTTATAATCATTCATTTATAAATTAGACCTATAGATTCGTATATGCTCTTATTTGATTCTTAGATGATTGTTTTGGCTGTTTTGATTCATATCGGTTGATTTTAGATGTTTATTTCTGTTTTAACTACTCCACAGTGTGATATTTGTCCTTTTAGGTCATTTTAACTGATTTTAACGTGTTTTTCGTTGTTTTGGGCTATTTTGGGCTGGTTTTCTTCTTAATTTATGGCTTCTTATGGTGAAACGGGACAAAGTTGTGGAAAAACAGTGGTTTTACTCGGAAAATAGGGCGTTTTTCTTATTTCTTATCTCTTATTATTACATATATATGGTTTTAAATGCATGTGGTGGGCCCACAATCAATAAAAGGATAAAAAAGGACATTTTCATAGGCATTGGGCGTGTTTTACCTTGAGATTAGCTTGTTTTACCCCTCATTTCTAGACATTGGACCTTACTTTTACATAATCTAGGCATGCGCTCACTAATTTTACTAGGCATTGGGCTTCCTGGGGGAGATTTGCTAGGCATTGGATCCCTCTGGAGATAATTCGATCTATAATCTAGGCACTGGGTAACTCTTGAATACAATCAAGGCACTCCGTAAAAAAAAGTGCTCTAGGGGATAACACTTAGTGTTATATATGGGCTTTTTGATGGCGACTTTTTGCGTTTATTTTTTCGATTTTTTTTTATTTTTCGAGTTGTTTTTTTGCTCTCTTATATGTTCACGAAAAACTTAAACTATCCCCGTGTGATACTTCGCCGTTTTGCTCTGCGTTTAATTGGTCAATTTATGAAAGTCTATGCGTTCGGCTCTCTGCGTGTGTGTGTTTGTGTTACCACTCGTAAGGCTTGACAGATTGATAATATTAATATTCATTACCCAACAGATCACCCGATCCGCTCACACTCTCACGCCCACAGCTTACCCTAACTTGCTCATGGAACTACTAACCGAAACATTTATAAAGAACTTTATCCTTAGTTTATTGTAAAAGATGGTAACAAACAAACAAACAAACTTAATACTTACGGGTTACAGATCCGCAGGGATTGAATTATATAAGACAGACATTAAACCGCTTGGGCGAATCGTTGCGGGTGTTGGTGTTGTGTGTTTAGCTGTTGCAGTCTTTCCAAACGGGCTTGGGGTTTTCTTTTATCCTTTGGGCTTTTCGTTGCTTGGATTGGTTGGGGTTAAGATTGATTATAAACAATTCATTTCTAATAAGATTAGATTAGCTAAATATAGGTTTGGGTTATTTTAATATGGTAAGACAGAAGGCAAAGCATAAAATTATGCCTACATCACTTCTTGCTTATGCCGAAGTCTTGGAGAATCTTGGAAAGAAACAGGCGAAAGTTTACGAGGTAATAAGAAAACTTGGGGCGTGTAATAATAAAATGATAGCTCGTACTTTGGGCTGGAAGATTAACAGCGTGACAGGAAGAGTTAAAGAATTGAGAGAAGATCATATAGTTATGCAGAGTAAAAAAGCAATATGTCCTGTAACATTAAAGGAAGAAGATAAAGAAAGGCTTACTATCTTTTGGAAAGTAAGACCTATGTTTTGGGAGTCAATGAAATGAAACAAAACTTAGACTTCTTAAAAGATGATATTGAAACAGGGCTTTTAAAATTAAAGCGTGTTGGTATGAAAAGGAGAACAATTAAAATTAAGGGCGGTGTTGTGTTTGACGAATTAAGATACCTCCCGCAGTTTGCAGAGTTTAAAGTATTGGGAATTAAAACGAGGTTTGAAAAATGAAGGACATGAAAGACGCAGTAAGATGTTTTGATTGTTCTGAAATTTCTTTAATTGAGTGTGGCGGTGAAGTATGCCCTAAGTGTAAAAATAAAAATTTATTATGGCTTGATAGTGATGAGCCTGAAATGGAAGAAGAAAGATTTGCTATTAAAATTAAGGAATTGAAAGGAGAAATAAAAACAAATGAAGAAAATACAAATAGACGGAAAAGAGTTTAAAGACTTTTCAAAAGAACAACACGAAGAAAAGCATACACTTAGAGAAAACACGCACTGCTTTGATTGTCCTTATTGCGAGAATTATAAATAAAATGGAATTACCAAAATACATATACAACAAAGAGACAAACGAAACTTACGAATGTTTAGGTATGCACTGGACAGAAAAAAATACTTGGATACCTAAATATAAAACAATCGGAAAAGGAAAATTATTTTAATTTAAATTTTTATTAATACGATCATGCGGATCTAAAACGCAAAAACATTAAGAGAAAGAAAAGGGTTTAGTAACTTAGTTACTTAATCATATTACTTTTACACTTTCCTTAATGTTGGGCGTGGCTTTTATGTCACGCCCTTTATACTTCTAAGAAAAGCCTTATTATCGTTTTTGGCTTATGATGTTAATAAGGCTTTTCTTGTGTCCTTCTATGTTAATATGGCTTCTTGTGTTATCTCCTGAGGATCGCCAATGCCTAGGAATGCGTCCCAACGCCTATTAATTATTCCTGGAGATACTTTTATAATATCCAATGCCTAGTAAAGTTAATGAGCTTATAGTGTAGTGGGCGCACACGTGACTGAAATTCATGTAGAGTTGGTTCGATTCCTGCTAAGCTCATATCCAATGCCTAGTACCTCCAATTTATAAATGGATGATTACTATCTATATTATGAAGTTTGACTTTAATGATGTTCTATTTATCATATGCGGCATTGGTGCTGTTCTTGGTGTAATACAAGATAATGATTTGAAGCTATATTCTTTTATTCTATATGCCGTTCTTATTAGTCTTCGTGTAGCCTTGATTGATATATTGAACGAGCTCAAGAAAAGAAAGGCCAATGCCTAGTAGGTAACGGGCCGATAGTCTAATGGTAGAATACTTCGCTTGCACCGAAGTGATCTGGGTTCGATCCCCAGTCGGTCCATTCCAATGCCTAGTACCTCTAATATTTAAATAGCTAATGCCTAGGAATATTATGAATTTATTTAGTACTGAGATGAAAAGCGAAAGAAGTAATCTAGGATTCAAGGATAAGAGTAAAAGTTTAAGTGTTACGCCGCAAGTCGGGAAGAGTATTAAGAAGATTGATGTTAAGAGAAAGGCGCTAGCTCCTGGGAAAAGAATTAGTTCTTCTGGTAATATTTATTATGAGACTAGATCCAACCGTAGTGATCTGCCTGGAAAATTATTATAGTATAAATCTCTTCAAATCATTTAACAAACATATCATCATGTCTGGTTCTATTGCGATACCTAATGCTTTTGATTCTTCTGCTGTTTGAAGGTTCTCTCTTATTAGTTTCTTTAATCTGAAGTCTTGCGCTTGGAATAATATTACTGAGATCTTTCTGGAGCACATTACGTGCGGCTGATTGATATTCCTTGAGCAATTACTGCATGAGCAAGTCATTAGCGTTCTTCCTGGGAGTCTTATTAATCTTACCATCTCTCCATCTACTTCAAACCAGTCTTCTGATGTTTGCTTTATTAATCCCCTACTTACTATTTCTTTTGCTATCTTTATTTTATTCTTCATTTGCTTTTTACACCTATTATGAATTGAGCTGCCCCAATAAAGAATACTACCATTTCTCCTGTTACTATTCTATAAGATTCCTTTTGTATTGGTATGCTGTAGTCTGGGAAGAATATAAAAATTGAGGCCATTAGTATTACTCCGCTAAATAACATTATTCTATTCATTCTCTACTCTCCTCTTCATCTAGAAATAACTTACCTGATTGGCTTGCTGCGTCTTGATCTTCTACTTTTTCTATTGGAATATACCATAGGCCACCGTTTCCGCCTTTTACGTTTTTACAATTACACCAGCAATATCCGTCTTGTTGAATCGTATTCATCTTTTGACAGTTCCAGCATTTACCTTTCATTGATAATCTCCTAATAGAATCTGCTCGGCAGAAATCATTGCCCCTATAATCTCTTCCATTGAAATCTGGACTACAGGCCTCATGACTGCTACTTCCTCGAATTGTCGTTTACTATCTTCAAGCCTATCTAGGCAAAATTTTAATCTTGATAATGCTACTTCTTTATCTCCTTGTTTTATTTTTCTATCTATATTCATTGTTTCTTTTCCTTCAATTTAACATAATGCGGCTGTCCATGCTCGTCTGTATAATAATCCGTAACAACTCCTTCTTCCTTCAGGCTCTCTACGTGGTGATGTATCGATGTGCGAGATACTCCCATTTCTTTACATAAGTCAGCTATCTTCATATCTTTCTTTTGTAGTAATTCTATTATCTTTCTTTTGTTAGCATTTGTAAAGAACACGTGATCGCACTTTGGGCATCTACATCTTATGCTGTATCTTGGGTGCTTTTGTATTTTCATTTTTGCTCTACCACCTTAATTACTATGTCTCCAGTTGATTCCTTCATCTTACCTGTTGACTCTGCTATAAATTGACTTATTAATTCAGACATACTGATATTTCTTGATTTACATTCATCTCTAAACTCTCTATATAAGTTTTCATCTATTGCGAACCCCTTTATTTTCTTCGGTTTTGTTTTTTCTTTTTTTTTAATTGTTATCATAGTTATTTATAATTAATAATGTTTATATACTTTCGTTTTCATTCCCTAGTTACTAATACGAGTGTGATACATGTTTATTTTCGTTTGCGTGTAATTTCTTATGACAATCCTTACATAACATCTTTACGTTGGATCCTTTATCGTCTAATTTGTATACTGTGTAGAGTCCGCCTTTGTTCCCTCGGATTATTCTGTGAGGTTCTAATGGTTTATCTTCTTCGCATGCTTGACACTTCTTTGTTGCTCTTAGTAATCTAATCATCTTTAAACTAAGCTTACTCTTCCCAAGTCTCTTTGTTCCTGCTTCATCTATAATTATTGTCGTGTTTTTATGTGTCTTCATATATTCTAACGCATCTTTAGTATTTGAGAAGTGTGTATAATATTTATTCTTCCTATCTTGCTCTACTCTATATTGTAACATCATTTTTTTTATGAATGATAATCTGTTTGAAAAATCCTGTTGTCCCATACAGAAGAATCTTACGTCTGCTGCTACTATCTGCTTTAACTCCTTGTTTTCTCTTTTGTATTTGTTATAAGTTGTTTCTTTGTTCATTATTTGAGTAATTAATCTCATTGCCTCCTGCGGTATTGTTTTGTTCCTTGAAAGCGACTATGGTTTTATGAACATATCCTAAACTCACGAATTTTCTATGCTTGCTCTTATCCCAGTAATAAACCTCTTCAACTATCTGTCTCATATTTTTTCCTTCTTTGTGGGCCTTGATTATCTTGTCATCAACATTTATTGCTTTTCTACCCCATTTCTTACCTGTTCTAGACCTAGTCACTTTTCCTGGTGATCTTCTGACTGCGGCTTTCACCCTATCCGATTTCTTAGTGCTCTCGTCCTCTGCGAGCCATCCCAGTAGATTTAAAAATAATTCCTGCATAATCTCGTCAAATGGCGCTGGAATCTTGTAGAACGCCTCAAAGAAGTCCTGTCTGAATGAATGAACCCTACACTTGTATATAGCGCAGAACTGGAAGAACTCCTTTAGTTTCTTTCTGTTTCTGAATAATCTATCCCAATCCCACACGTAAAGGTCTCCCCCATGTGCTTTCTTGATTGAGCTCTTTAACTTCTCGAAGTCTGGTCTGTCTTTATTATCTTTCCATGCTGATTGTTTGTCCTGGAGCAAGATATATTCACTTCCACTGATTGTCTCTGTATCTTTGATTTGATTCTCTGGTTCTTGGTCCTCAGTTGAAGTTCTGATATACATCCACTTATTCTTTTGCATTCTTTCTCCTTTGATTTTCCCTATTGTCCTTTTGGACTCTAGATTTGAACTCTGGATCTGAATTATATCTCTCTGACATGTATTTTTTCATATAAGCTTTTCTTCCTTTCCAAACATATTTATTATTCATTACTCTATTTATTGTATTAGCTTTCTGTGTTTTGCTTGCGTGATAGCCAATCGTACTCTGGGATAGCCCGAATACTTTTCCAATCTTTACCTGAGACATTCCTTTCTTAGTCATATACTTTATTTGTAGTTTCATTTCTTTATTTACTTTCTTCATTGTATTTCTCCTGGATTCTCGAATAACATAGTTACCATACATCCGCTATCATTATATCCTTCGCCGTAAAGTACTTTGAAATTAATGTCTAATAACTCCTGAAGTCTTCTTATTAGATCGAATTGGTAATCTCCTATCTGTTTGAATCCCTTCTTCTTTACTTGATCCCCTGTTCTTAGACAAAATGTCACTGCGAAAAGCTTACTTTGCTTTATTGTTTGTTTCAGGCTGTAAATAACCTCTTTTGAAAATTCATATGTCCCACAGAAGTCTAGATAGACAAAGTCTGTTTTTGAGTCTAGATCTGCGAAATGCGAAATGTCTCCGTAGAATAAACTTACGTTCTTTGGCTTTGATTTCTCCATTAGACTGAATGTTTTCTTATCCTTTTCAAATACTACTATCTTCTTTTCTGGGATTATTTTACTAAATATAAAGTCTTCTGATTCTAAAGTTAAGACTTTCTTTATTTTATACTGGCCCATGAAATTAATTAGGCTATCTCTAATTCTATTCTTTGCTGGAGTATCATACTTTCTTTCTTTCTGGTAGTTTTTCATATGCTCTTTATTCTTCTGGTAATATTCTTTTGCATACTTCTTCATATACGCTTTGCTCTCTGGTTTTGCGTACCATTCTGCGAATTTTTTATTTTTTATTGCCATTATTTTAATTTCTCCAATCTTTTTAGTTCACTCTTTAACCAATTAATTCTTTCCACTATATCTATTCCATCATCATTTGATTTTTCTAATCTTATTATTGCCGCCTTTACTCCAGCCATCTTGTACGGGCTACTGTCATCTGCTAATTTTGCTCTTGACCTCATGTACGCTGTTAGCTTACTTCTGTTCTTCCTATAATATTCTCTTGCATATATTCTTTTCATTTCTTTAGTTTCCATTGTTTTCCTCTCCGACATTGATGTCGTCGTTTAGATTCAATCTATTTCTTAAAATCAATGCTTCTTTCCTTGTTTTCACTATTTTCACATTTGATTTACATGGATGGTAGATTAAATAATTCCCAGTATTTCTGCTCTTTGTAAATTTCCATTTGAAAGTTTCCATTATTCGCTTACCTCGTCTGAGACATTTAATGCGTCGTTAGTTGTGTTGGTATAGTTGAATAATCCCATTTCTTCAAAGTTATCCATCATGGCATCAATCATCATTGTTTCATTGAAATTAACATCAACTTGAACTCCTTCTAAACTACCAGCAACTCCCATCATTGTTGCTTGTGTAATTGATTGCTGTAATAACATTCCTGCAACTAATCCTAATGCAAAAAATGCTATAGCAGTTATTACTGTATAAAAGGTTTGTTTATCCATTAGTTTTCATCTACCCATTCACTATGAGTAACTCCCATTTCTTTAAGATTTTTTCTTGCTCTTGCTCTTTCTTCTCTGACTATTTTAATTCTTTCTTTTTCTTCTTGCTTTATTCTCTCATTAATAGCAATTCTTGGAGCACTACTTCTCATAAAACTTCTCATTCAGATACCTCTTTGACATTGTTGTCGTCTTTAGATTCATGTAAGGCGTCGTTTTCTATTTCAACTCTACAAAGACCTCTTCTGGCTGATATATCATCACCTGCTATCCATTTATCTTTTGTTGTTATACCATCAACTGTTCCTTTTACTAGAGATATTGAATACCACTCATCTTCTTCGGTATCAAAATCTTCTGTTGCAATTCCAGAGTAATTCCCTTTTCTACAATCTCTTACAAATAATAGTTGTCCTTTTTTAATCTTCATGTCTTATCTCCAATATTCTTATTTGGTTAAATATTAAACCCTGTATATTTAAAAAATCATGAATAGCTCCAGCACCAATAAGTCCTTTTAAACTTTCTAATCCTTCTGCAATCTTGCTTAAAAATTCTTTATATTCTATAACTTCCATATAAGGGTTTCCATTCATTCTACTTGATAGCGGTTCCATTATTCAGAGACCTCTTTGACATTTAATGCGTCGTTAGTTTTTTCTGGGATTGATTGAGCTTTTTCTACTTCTTTTAAAAATTCTTTATGAGATTTCATTTTACTTTTACCGCACTTTTAATTATTATTGTTTGACAACCTAAACATATACTAAATTCTGTTCTCATCCATTTTTTAGGGTTGCTATTCATCCAGAATAATTTTCTTGTGTTTTGATGTTTGCATTTCATGTTATTATAAGTTATAATTGGTTTATATATGTTTCGGTTAATCATTCTAATACGTCGCCTCACAACATTGAGGCAAAAATAATAAATTGTGTTTGGTTATAATTACTTTTTTCTTCTAAAAAAAGCTACTGAATCATCTTCGTCCCAAACCATCCTATAGATAAACTCCGTATCTTTGGGATTTGAAACAAAACCTTTCTTTGTAATAAAACCGATTGGCATTCCACGAACAGCTTTTCTTTCATCATCCGTATATGCTAATAGTTCTAACTTCCAGAATAGCCCGTCTATATTATTAAGACCCATGCTAACCCTGTGAGTGAACAATTCCCATCCTTTGTTTTCCATTTTGACCTCCATTGTATTTAGTTTGATTTTCATA
>Ga0222673_1000345_pt1 | contig 22901 bp, 10 predicted proteins | sample AntAcemetagen801_FD_179845 | JGI IMG/M metagenome (GOLD analysis project Ga0222673, IMG submission 179845) | Saline water microbial communities from Ace Lake, Antarctica - #801 | ecosystem: Environmental > Aquatic > Non-marine Saline and Alkaline > Saline | place: Antarctica: Ace Lake...
TAGGAACGAGTGCATCTCGTACCTCTGATATTACGATTGGAAATGCAGCGAATACTGGAGATATCGATTTAATGACAACAGGTGCAGTGAATATTGGCGGAACTACCACTGGTACGGTAGAGATTGGCGTGACTCAAACAAGTGGTTCTTTGAATATAGGAACGAGTGCATCTCGTACCTCTGATATTACGATTGGAAATGCAGCGAATACTGGAGATATCGATTTAATGACAACAGGTGCAGTGAATATTGGCGGAACTACCACTGGTACGGTAGAGATTGGCGTGACTCAAACAAGTGGTTCTTTGAATATAGGAACGAGTGCATCTCGTACCTCTGATATTACGATTGGAAATGCAGCGAATACTGGAGATATTGATATAAGTACGACAGGAGATATCAATTTAACTTCTGCCAAACACACCAAGGGAACATGGACACCAATATTATATGATCATAGTAAAACCGATGTGGCTACGTATACACTTAGTAGTGCAAATTATGCTAGACAGGGTAACCTTGTTCATTGTACTGCGCGTCTAGTTATAACAGGAAAAGGTACATTGACAAGCACAGAAAGGGTAATCGTAGCGGGTCTTCCTTTTCCTGCAGAGGCAACAGGGTTTAGATGTGCTGGGTCATTTACGGGAAGTATCTTTGAAGGGTCTACATATACACAGATCACTCCAATGTTACATGATACATTTCTGGGTACTCAAAGTGCATTTTTTTTCTATGGAATTGATCCACCAAATAGCCAATATGGGGAAATTGTATGGAGTGATGTCGTAGTAGATAAACAAATGGTGGTTACTATAACATATATTATATAATTGTTGTTATGGTTCTGTAAAAATAGGGTTTTTGATTGTTTAATTTATTATGTTCATATTACAATAGGATAGGATAGACTAAAGTGAATTGAACCTGTACTAGCACACTGTAAACCGGTGATTGGTACTTCTACGCCAGTAGAGGATGCCGCAGCATACAATTGTAATTCAGTAGAGTCTACAGGTGATTCTACTACAAAATAAGATCCCATTTCTACAGGTGTTATATTTGTAGTATGTACAGTAACTTTTTGTATAGAAGTTTGCGATAAAAATGGTAATCCCTTAATAAATATATTGGTTCCGTCTGTGACAGATCCTTTACTAGACCAAACAAAATTACAAATAAGATGAACTCTATCTGCATGTGCTTGATATGCTGCATATGTTGATGATGCATTTTCTGTAAAGTTTACTCCTGCTCCTGTCCCTCCGACTTGTAATGAAACGCTCGTCATAGTGTCTGTACTTGTTACTAATCCGGCATTTGAATAGATGTCTCCATTTACATTCAATGGTCCATCTATCGCAGCTATACGTACGGGAGACACAAACTTTAAAGTTCCCCTTCCCGTATAACTAATGGGGAAATCTGGGTTCGATAACGTTGCTCCTGAAATCGGAGGGGTCGTACCATCTGGGTCGGTCCCTTCCATTGGATCATAGTCATGAGATCCGCGTATAACCAATCCTGTCGCACCATCGTCTCCAACCGACGCCGTACGTCTTCTCTTGACCGTCGATCTGTAAATGCCTGCAGGTTGGCGCAGTATATCCGCTGCAGGGTAGGGTGTCTGGGCGACATGTCGTTTTGATACACCAGTAGACTGGGATCCTCTTCTTTGTGGTGTTCCAGTAGAGAAACTCATTGTCTTTAATAATAACTTCAGATATAAACGTCTATTGATTTAGACCCGATGTGATTTCACCATTTCCACTGTTGATGGTGATTACGTTAAAGAATTCGTGTACTACATCTACTTGTACTCCCAATGCAGCAGCAGTCACAGCATCTGCCTGTGTGTTTGAACCTCCGGCATGAGTAAGGGGTGAATATTCTGCCCATGTATCTGGTTTGAAATAGATTCTCAAGGTTGGATTGTTTAAATTCTGGTATGATATAGATCCAGTATTTTCCAATCGAGAAGCTTGTAGACCGAAATTAATAGAATATATATTGAATGGTTTACCAGATGTACGATTTACATCTGCACCAGAAGTTAAAAATCTATTTTCACCACTTGTAGCCCCCAATTTAGAATCTAATCCAGTACCATTGTAGAATCCAGATTGTGTCAGGTTTAATTGACTGTCTCCGTCTGATTCATACAATACACGACCTGCCGATAACAGTTGAAAATAATGTACTGGTAGACATCTACTGTATATTCTATGTGCACCGACTACATTTCCAGTAGCGGTACTTCCAACCAAAGGAAGAGTTATAGTTGAACTACCAGGGGATGTGTTTCCATCTCCACCCATATCGGAATGTTTTCGTATCATGAAATGTGTAGCAAATGCCAAATGATTGGTCTTTAATTGTAAATCCACAAATCGTGTAGAGTTTCCAATACTTAATCCACTTGCAGACTGTCCAGGATCTGTAAAAGACCCTCCACTTCGAACATCTAATAGATTTCCAGAAGAAGTAGTCGATGCAAATAAATTACTAAATGTTTCTTGGGATGTATCATATACAATTGTAGTTAACCCAGTTCCTTCTGGAAACTGTTGTGCGCGTAATGCTCTATATGCATCTGTATCTTGTACAATATAATCTGCATTTCCTTCAAATTGAATTTGTACCGATTCTCCGAGTGAATCAACATCGGGATATGAAAAAGTTGGTCCAGATGTAGAAGTCGCAAGTTGTGGACCATATGCAGCTCCTGGGTTGTCAAAAGGTGCTTGTATACCACGAATATGATTAGCGGTCCATGTCTGCATCAATGAAATCTGTGCATCTGTACCACTGGAAGCTGCTAAATTTCGTTCTACCATCCCTACTGCATCATCTGCTGTACCATTTGCAGTATCATGAATTGCTTGATCCCAGCAAATCAACCCAGCACTAGTCCCAGTACCTGCGCCTTGATACCCTTGTATAGCAGCCATACCAGCTCCTACTAACGCTTGTGCAAATGTATTTACATGACTCAAATCTCCTAGTTGTCCATAATAAAATAATTGAGAAGGGGCTCTAAACTGAATGTCAATATGTACTTCTTCAGAGAAATTAACATCCAATGCACTTGTAATATGTTCATTGAAAAACATAAACAATGGAATAGCCATGGTATAGGTAGTACCAGGGGAATAAAACATGTCATCACAATCTGCAGCCATTGGGTCTACGGGGGTAATAGAGTTCATTACTGCTGCCTTCATGTCTGCATCCATCTGTGAATATCTCACAAGTAGATATTCCCCCGATGCGGTAAAGATCTGACGAGATTTTGAACTAACTGTATACCTCTCAATCATATTAAACCCTAACAATCTATCTGCATATAGCCTATCAAGACGTCCTCGGCCGATATTTGTAGTTGCATTGGTATTATCTGTGATTGTTCCAAGTGTCAATGCACGCTTAGCGTACCCTCTATCTCCATTTGTTTGGCGTTCTGCATCAGTAGGTGCTTCTCCAGGGATACGAAATGCACATTTTAAAGTAAAATCTACCAATGATCCGATACGAGGCAAATCAAACCTGGCCGATCTAGAACCATTCCATGAATCTAGGGTATTTCCCCATCGTGTTGGGTTAACACGGATTCTATGTTTGGTTTGATTTACTACAGTAGGACGAGCTTTATGTAACAACGGATTGTATACATCAAGCACCTGTTGCATAGTATTATGCAGAGCAGAATTACGGTTTGCTTCAATAGCGAGATCCATGATTTTAAGAGAGTTTGGTTATATATTTTATATAAAGGGGTATTACTTTTACGATAACATCAGATATAAATATCAACGAATTGGGCCGGTTCTACCGCTATGTTTACCCCCAGAAGTGGGGACTATATTCTGCATAGGCATTCTATTTTTATTCGTAACACCAAACTCATCGGGTACTTCATTGTTTTTACCATTCACTAACAACTGTCTCATATCATATATACCCCTAGGGGCGGATCTTACGATAGGCGCAGCAAAGTCCGATCCTGGACCAGGGAGACCCTGTTTAGATCCGTATCTAGCAGGTTTAGTTTCAGTTTTAATTTTTTTATTTGGTGTTATTTTATTGTTACTTAAAGTATATATAGATTTACGGGTACCAGAACGTTGATTAGTTTCTAATGCTATACTAATATGCGGTTGTATAGTAACATCGGGTGCATGTGTGATCTCCTTAGACTCCTGCTCCTTGGCTTTCTTCTTCGCCCTCGGTTTCCGTATTTGTTTCTTCACTTGAACTGGGGGCATCTGCGGGTGTTGTTTCTTTGGGGGGTTCTTCTTGGGAGGCATCCTTGATAATAACCGGTGAAGCCTTTGGTTTAAATTGTATGTGTTGTGTTCCAAGTGTAAACGAACGAGACGTTTTACTGGTATATCCAAGTGCATACGAATCCATATTCTTTATAGTTGATTCAGATATAATTATTATTGTAGACCTCTTGCTGCATCAAATAGAGACATTTTACCAAACTTTTTAGGTGGCAGACCTGTAGCCTGTCCTATACGCTGCTGTTTCTCCATTTGTCCCATCCCTACATAAAATGCACGCTCATTTTCAACCTTTGATGCAAGAGCCGCCTTTTTCTGTCTTTTCTCTTCCTCTTCTTGTATCTTCCATTGAACCTTTCCAAGTTTATATTTAGGAACATCTGCAGGTGCTCTATACGAATAACAATAGTTTGGAAATTCTGTTTCATGTGGACTCGTAAGATCGATAGCCAATAGCTGATGTTCTTCTTGACAAACTGATTTTATAAACCACATGTTTTCTACTTTATCCTTTGTTAAATACCAACTGGCTACATTCTCCACATCTGTAAGACTTCGTGGTAAGAATGTCATTACCATATCGGCGTTCTGCCTCGTCGCCTTGTTTAGACCTCCACTAGCAACTTGTGAATATCCTTGTGTAAGACATATCACAGACAGTTCGTAATGTCTACCAAGTACGGGTAACTCTGTAAAAATTTTACTATATCGAATGGCCTTTTCGTGTACGAAATCGTCAAAGATTAATAATGTTTTATTTGGTTTTTTATCTCTTTTTTTCTCTGTACTGTTGTTATGCATCATTACAGCCTTTTGACGTGTTATTATAGCATTCAATGCTTCTTCGTCAAACCCCTGAAACTTGGCATCTTCTACTATCATATCAAAGTCAAGTTCTCCTTTTTGTCCCTTGTGCAATAAGGCTGTATTACTGAACAAATACGCGAAATCAAACCTCCCCTTAAGTTCCTCAAGCAATACCGAAACTGCATGTGTCTTACCAGTCCGCCTTGCACCATACACGATAATAAAAAATCCCTCTGGTAAATCATCAAATGAAAGCTCTTCAAGTCTTTTTGTATCGGGATGATTTCCAGGTGGAAGTCTGGACAAAGTTCCCTTATATTGTCCTTCATCATCCGACAAAAGACTGTCATTATCATCTTGATCTGAATCTAATTTAGACGACATATTTTACTATACATTCAGATATACTATCTACCATGAAACATATCAAACATACGCTTTCTACTATTTACTATAGGATCATGTTCACGATCTGGAAGACCAGACATAGACCCTCTCTTTATTCCATTATCCATTTCTCTTACACCGATACGTACAGGTGGTTTACTTTTTCCAGCCATTGTACTAAACAATGTACTTGGTGGTAAATGTGGTTTAGATCTATCGTTTGGATCGAATTGGTCTTCTGGGTGTAGTGGTATAGAGGGGTCTGTACGCCTATCATTATCTGGGAACGAATAAGGTTGATCTGTATATATTCTTGGATCAGGACCAGGCCCCCACGGATTTGGCGGTGGTACTACTGGTTGGGGAATAACAGGACCTGGCTCTGGTTGTACTGGATCTACTGCGTCGGGTGTAACATCTCCAGGGGTAACAGAAGACGGAATAGGGGGTAGGTCATCAGTAGAGATAATAACTGCATTTCCTTCTGCCATTTTTTGTTTATCCAACGAATCCCTGCCTTCATAAAAATTATTTAAATGATCTTCTATACTATTTCTGGACGGATTTGCATCATCTACACGCGTTCCTCTGTCTTCAGATTTCTGTTGAAAACTAGCCAATTCTGCTATCAATTCATTCAATTCCATATACTCGATTCCAACTCCTTCTGGTTCAGACATGTCGAATACAGGAGAATTACGTTGCATCTGGATATCTGTTACAAACGCATACAACATCTGTCCGTACAATGCCATAGTATATGTATTCCAATTAAACATATCTTGGAAATCAGTGGGTCCCCATGGATGTTGAGAATACGACTTCATGTATCTCTCGAGAGAAAGTGATAACCGTTGATAGTTTTTAGCCCCCAAATACCTATCGACTGCCTGTGCGTGTATAGGAGCATACAATTTACTAGGAAGTGAAGATATTAATCTATCCGATTGTGCTGCTTGTATCATTGCCCCAATATCCTTTGATCCTGCTCCTATATCGGGAACATTTTCTGTTATAAATTCTGGTACGATAAGTGGATCTCCTGGTTTTAATTTCTTTTGTATAATAGGGTCGTATTTGGGATTCCTTTTTGTTACCAATCTTACGTTTGGCACATCTTGCCCCCCTCTCTTCGAGACTCTTGGATCTGGAATGTTGACTACACTATTTGGCAGTCCAGCAAATGTACGTCTATTCTTACGATCATCAAATGAAGATCCATCTGGATGGATACTGTGATCAATAGGAGAGGCAGACGGAGACGTATTACGAGAAGGATATTGAACTTGAGGTTCTGGATTACCAATGACTTGTGCATGTAAATGATTCAATGTACTTCTAGTCAGGGTATTTCCAAAAATATCAAGAGATACATCAAGTGAATCCTCTCCTTCTGGTGCTTCTATAGATTTAAAATTGGTATTGGAACTTTGGTTTCCATCTGGATTCCCTGTGATCATCCAATTAATATCTGCTTGGCTAAGGTCATTATATCCCATCGATGCAGCGAATCCTAGAAAGGACCGCCATGTATATAGACGAGAAGTATCCAACTTGTCGTGTAACAACCAATACATAAAATACCCAAACGTTTCATCTTGTTCCTTTATATCTGTTCGAAGTCTCTGTCCATTCTTAATACTGGATTGGTCCGATCGGAGTAGTCGGGTAGGCATTGCCATCATTTCACTCACGCCTGCATGTACTCTGCCGCGTTTAAACTCGTCCCATAAAGGAACCATCTCTTTTCTAAATCCTACCGCTTCTTTATCTGTAACCGTCATGTTTGTATAGATATCATACAAGTTATTTCTTGATTCAGCGGGGACAAAAACGGGTGTTCCAAGTCCTGTTGTACCAAAATCTGGAGGTTGAAGTTTGTTACCCGTCTCGTCGACTGTTTCTCCAAACAATTGTTTTATTGAAGGGGCTTGTGATGTTCGAAGATCTCTTATCTGATTATCCTTGAGCATTTGTACATATAACTTTTTATTATGTGCAAGACTATCTTGATCAAAGGGTACAGTTGAACCTTTTTTACCAAAGGGGGAAGGTCTACCGTGTAATTGGGCGGCTGTTTGTGCAAAATCGGGTATACCTTTACGAATTTGTGCAAGTGATTCTTCATGTGCTGTTTTCTTTGCAGATTCTTCTCCTGTAATATCTTGAACATTTCTTGGATCACTCTGTAATTTACTGGAACGGAGTGCTTTATCTGTTTTAAGCTTTTCAACTTGTGCAACGAGTATCTTTCGTGTTGCCACTAATGCTTGAAACGCTGCTCCATCTATATCACCACTTGTAGGTGATTGGTCCATTTCATTCATTTTTGCATCCAATTTATCAAGTTCCAATTGTGCTTGAATCTCTTCTGCAGACATGGATTCATCCATTGCAACACCCTCTCCAGGACCGTGTTCTACGACTTGTTCCATGTCATCTTGTACACCAGATTGGATATTACTTATAATGTGAGCATTCGCACTTGTTCCAGGCCCATCTCCTTCCATTATAACATCTTCATGTGCACGTGTTAGAGATCCCAATAGTACGTTATCTACAGACTCGTTCACATCTCCATTGTGTGTATCTACTTCTGTTGGAGACACAAGACCGTTTACTATACGGGGTTTATCTTCTACTGCACCAGCAGATGTACTGTCTAATACCTGATCTATTTCCATATCTACAGCACCTCCTGTCGATGCATCAACGGTAATGGGCGCGACTATATTTTCTGTAGATAATTGTTGTTGTGGCGAGTTGGACTCTTTAGCTACACTCTTTCTCTGCTTTGTAGTGTTGTCTTCTACAGTCTCCATCTCTGCTTTTCGTGTATCCTCGTTGTCCTTTTCCGCCTTTTTGAGTTCTGTTGGCATATTCTTATAGGTATCTATACGGGTTTGTAAATCCCCTGCCTTTTCGAAATACATCTGTGACAGGTCTACATCTGTAGTATTCTCTGCATGTTCTAATAACCTAGATAACTGTGTTTCCATAATAGTTAATCTTGTAGTAGGGGGTTTTTCTTTAGGAGGTTCACTGGTTCCCCCGACAAGTACAGCCAAATCTTCATTCTCGTCTTTGGTTTCCTCTGATTTCTCTGGTACAACCGTTTCATCTTCAACAACTGGTACAGTAGTCGGATCAAGGATTTTTACCTGGGATACATCCTGTGTAGATTCCAATATTTCAGTTGTTTCATCTACCTTGTTTTCCGACGGTTGGTCGCCTTGTACTTCAACGTCCATCTCAGAGGTAGTTTCCTTTTCTAATTTATCTTCAGTAGAACTCTCTACTGGTTTAGGAGTATTCTTTATTTCTTCCACCTTTCCGTGTAATTTACGTGGATTTAAAAAATTACCCCTTTGTAAATTAATCGTTTCTGTAGTACGAAGCACATGATCGTATTTAGAAACAAATTCATTAGGGGTAACACTAGTTTGTCTTTTACCCACAATCCCATCCTCTGAGATCTCAAATGTAGCGATTTTATTTTTTGATTTGTTTTGATATCCTATGGCGACAATCCGAAGATCACTGTCTCCAACAACTGCAATATAGTTCCCTACACTGATGGTACTCTTTCCAGTAATAGAAAGATCGATTGGCTTGCTTTCTTTATCACTTTTGCCCTTTTTAAGTGTAGGTGTGGATTTAAACTCGAACACGGCATCTTCTTCTCCAACTTCAGGTGTACTGCGCTTACCCCCTACTTTAGAGGCAGAGGTGCCCTCCATATCAATGTCAGCCATAGTTGTTATATCTGACACACTAGTAAAATACCAACTCTTTTACTACCGTGTCAGATATAGAATGTCGAATCATGTACTAGGCCCCGATGGGGTTGCACATAGGTATCAAACGCATCGTTCCAAATTAATGACGTTATGGGTGACGAGACAAGGACAAGAATTTGTTACATCTGGAGATTTGCAATTATGTGATGTAGAACTGATTAATGCATCAGTAGAACTTGTAGGGGAACCTGGGTTAGGAAACTTTGGAAATCAAACTGGGGCAACAACTCCTCATAGAGGGACGACGAACAAGTTACATACGGTAAATAATGCAGGCGTTACATCTACCGTATACGGAGTATCAGGGGAGAATAGAACGATTACAAAGACTCATTTAAATCATGGTTATATTAATGTGTCCATCACTGGAATGACACAAGGACATCAATTTAGAACGGATATTTCACAGGCTGGAAATAACCTAGAATTACTTATACCTACAGATCTAGGACTATCAGTAAATAGAAACACAGCATGGCCGTCTACTCCTATGATGATGGAAAATGTACATTTACAACAAAACCTAAAGGTACATGCTAGCTTTGCTGGTACATGGCCTATACAGAAAAGAGTAGCACGGTTTACAGAAGATTGGGCGGATAGTACAGCCGTTACAGGCACAAAGCGTAATGCAGATGGTACCGTACGATATTTTGTGAATGATGATGAAGGACAGGCATCTACACAGCAATGTCAAGTTCCGTCAAACTGTATAGAAGTATTAAAACTAGTATTTAAAGTAACTCCTCGTACATCCGTTTAAAAAATAACTAATATCCATGATACTCTCCTTCCATGACACGTCTCTTCTTATGTCGAGATTGTTGTCTTTTTTGTTTTCTATGTATCTCTTCTACATCTGGTAACCACACTATATCGTGATGGTCTATATGTTCTGGAGATACTTGGTGATATCGCGCGTATCGTTTATTAGTAGTCGTAATACCTATCACCTTTCCCCTTTGTATACTTTTTAACACTGCCGCCGTTGGGGGGTTCAAAATAGGTTTATCGGGTTTAGATGTCCCTGCATCTCCCCACTGTGGATGTTCTGTTTTATCTATAATGTCAAATAAATCCTCGTGTTCTGCTGCTACTCTATCCATTGCAAGAGTAACGTTATCTAATGAATGTCTTGCCTCTAATTCACTGGGTCCTACTACACCATATGCAAATACAGACATTCCATTAGCTGTACTTCCTGGATCCGCAGACGTTTCTGTAAACGCTCCACTGTCCGCTGCAGATAATCGTAGAAATACACCCCCGCCCCTAACCGCTCGATGCTTGTCAAATGCAACCATTATCTTGACAAGGGACCCCCTAATCTTTCCCCAATCAAAACTAGACCCAGTCTTCCATTGTATAGGATTAAATGGTAAACTAAAATGTGTAAATATTCGACTAATAATGATCCACGCTGCACCTACATCCCCTCCATCTCCCTCTAACAAATTCTTTACATCCAACAAATAAGACTCTACAGTTGCCCCTGACCAACTATCGTTTGCCGGTATTAAGATTGGTGGTATCAATGTAATCAAGTCTGCGTCTATATATACTTGCGCACTTTCAGAGGTTTGATTTACAAAATGCCATGAAAATCGATTGTCTCCTACTGCTGGAGACGAATAACAATAACAGTGTGGTCTTCTCATGCTAATCTTTGGAGCTGCATTCAATCCACCCAATAGTGCCAATGCACTAGCACCGGTAGATCCTTGTTTAACGGGCACAGATGGGAATTCTAAACATGCAATCTGTGCAATCCCTGCCCCTAAAGAATGTCCTGTTACTATCACATCTTTTATTTCATACTTTTTATACAATTCGTCCATTTGTTTCATAATCATAGGCTTAAACACTAGCCATGCTCTTAAGAATCCTCTATGCAACGCAAAGTTATCGGGGTCCCCGGATGTTACATCAGTGATCTCGTTTATTGGTGTGTCCATTTTTGTATGTAGGTTTAGTTTATATTTCCCTTGTCCTATATCTGAAATAGACCCATACTCTGCGGCAGAAAAATCTAAATCTATAACCCATTCCCAATAGTTTGTGGTCCCTCTAAATACAACAAAACATGTAATTTCTGGTTTGGGAATAATAATTATTCTACAATGTAGATTTCCAAAGAATACTGGTAAATCTACACTTGCACTCGCTGGTAGAAAAACAACCTTTGCCAACCCCTTTGCCCAAGAGGCTGTTTCTTCAGCATTGATTCCAGTGGTAATAAGCCGATTCTCTAATAACTTTCCCCCCTTTTCTTCTATTTGTTTTATTATGCTTTTCGAAGTGGTAACATCCTCTGAATATACTAATTGATTCAGTCTGGCACAAAATGATAATCTATGAAATCTATTTGTATTCAATGGAATACCAACCTTGGACACCTTTTCCATATACTCTTCCCATATCTTAGCTTTTCTCTTACCAAGCATAAGATTTGTTTGTAATTGAGTTTCTGCAATCAATTGACTTAGATTTCTTGCTATATACCCCCATTCGGTTCTAGGAGATGTATCTTTTACATATGTATCCCACAGTGTTTCTTTAAATGCATGTTTCCATGCTGCATCTAGATCTCCCTGGGTTTTAGCCAAAGAACTCATGAATAATTCGTATTGTTTGACTATCACGGTAAATTTGTTTATCTCTGCAGGGGTTGCAGCTCTGGTAGATTTAAATGTAACAAATGTTACAGGGAATGCAGACACTTCTTCCGTCTTTATTTGCCACGTTTTTTTATTGTGTATAACATTGTTATAGAACGACCTAGCAAGCGGAGTGTACGGATAACGACCTGTTTTAGAAAACATCGATTCTACAAACTCGAGTGTATCTTGATTTTCTAATATAGCCTTGTCTTGTGCTGGAAACATAAATTTTTCAAATGCAGACCTCTGTATTACTGGGTAATCAAACGTCATCTCAGTTCTGAGTTCCCAGAGCATAATCCCCTTCATATCCTGTTGTACGATAGTTTTCTTTCCTGCATTACCATCTGCCCATTGTTTAAGCTCGTGCCATGCAAACGGAGCATTCCTATCCACGGTCATATACTGTTGAAAGTCTATTTTATTTGTCTCTGCAGCCTTTATTTTGATCCCAATCGTTGCATTCTCTGCACTATATACCGTACCCCAAGTTCCCGATCTAATCCATGATGTCCATAGTTTGAATAATGATGGGTCGATATTTTTCCTTGTTAAATTTCCAGTTGTTTGTACGAACCCACCTTCTCTTTCGGGCCATACCATTGTATTTTCATACAATGGGAAATCGACTAGATTTCTAATAAGCCCCTTCTTTCTTGGGATAAGTTGTGAAGATAAATTTCCCCCCTTATCTACCCCCGTGGCTGTTCCGTTCTCGTCTACAAGAGTCCCTATATCTAAACTCGTTTCTAGTTGTTTACATGCGTCCACTCTCTCTATCGGATCATATGGATGATGATTGGGGTCTATATATTTCCCAGGCAATCTCCAAATACCACCATAATTTGGGAGTGGAACATAGGCTGGCATTTTAGACCCCCGTTTATTCACTTCCGAAATAAACAGTTTTCCCCAGAAATCCATCACTGTTTTCAATTGTTTGTGATCTATTTCCCACATTTTAGGGGGTGCCTGTACGTCTTTACTGGTTGGGTCTACAAGTTGTGTAAACTCGGGATATTCTGCGATTTTGAGCTTTGGAAACGCTGCTACACCTGATGCAGTAATAAAAACAGCTAGAAAATCGTCGGCCCATTGTTGAAAATTGTGTACTTTAAACGCATCAACTTCCAAGTATACAGCCAATATAACCGCTTGTAGTGGTGGAGCCAAAAACATAGATGTAAGTGTACCAATAGCTTCTATTACACTGATACCTGTATCCAACATTGCGGTAGTAAGGGTTTCCCCTATTACAGTCTCTACTATTTTAAATACTCCAACCAATGACCCTCGTACAGTCGTCCTTGCAACCATTGCAATTGCAGATGCAATAGAAGATATATAATCTATGAAAAACTCTACATCATTAAACTTTGCAATAACAGATTCTAAATCATCATATACTGCAGTCGCGTATCTCCATGATGGAGTCATCCATTGGGCAGTCTTTGCTAGAACTTCTTTGGTCAATTGCTCTTTACTACCAGTAGACACAAATATAGTACGCAACTCTTCCAACTGTTTTGCAACCCTAGTATTTTCAGTATCGAGTTCGTCTTGAGTTACATTCTTTATATCTGCCAAGAATTCTTTATAGGTTGCACCACCCTCTATGGCCTTGTCTGCGATTGATGCATACCCCTTACTTATCAGATCCCACGATCTTTTTAATTGCTTTCCTATCTGGGATATAGGGTGCATTACTTCTGCAATCTCGCCCCCAATTGCCAATTTTGAAATTTCATTCGCTATCGTAGTCGCCTTTTTAAATTTTTTACTCTCCGTGATAGTTTGTATAAGTTCGGATCTGAATTTCTTAAGGTCAGCTGCAGCTTCTTCCCATTCCGTTTTTGAAATCTGTACGCGTGCATTTATAGGCACAAGGTCTGCATTAACTTGTTTTATCTCTGCAGACATTTTCTCCAACTTTGCTTCATCAAATGGTTTCGTTAACTGGACCTTAAATGCAGCTTCCTTTTGTTCTAGGGTTGTAGTCATATCAGAAAATACCGAAAAGTCCGTATCATAAAGAGCACGGGCTTTATCTGATGCTGCCTGTGCGATTTGTTTAGCTTTCTTTGCCGTTTCAACTGCCTTTTCTGCGACTGCGCTATGGATACTATCACGTCCTCTTCCGATGGCTTTGAATAGATCCATTGTACTAGTAGCTGCCCTAGTATACAACTCCTTTAACATTGCTTGTGATTCCCTTCCTTTTACAAGATTTGCCTCTATTGCAGCAATCTCTGCAGCTCCCTCTGTAGCATCTATTTCACCTGCGTCAATCATCACTTGGATTGTTTGTTGATATGATTCGGCTGTATTTAAAACAGATTGTGTACCAAACAATGCTATATCAGAAGTCTCCATCGACGTCTGTTCAAGTTGATGTTCAAGACGAGACGCGAAATTTGAAAACTCTGTGGAAAGACCTTCGTCTGAACTAGAGATAGGGGGAAGACCCCCTAATGAAGAAGACGACATTTTATTATTATTTACAATTGTTTCAGATATATATATATGTAACTATATTAAGACACTCTAATTAATTTTGGGTTGTGAGATGATGTATCTACTATACTATGAGATCTCTTTAATGGTATACTAGGAGGTACAGAGTTTGACACAAGTGTATTCATAAATTCACGGCTCTCACCCATAGAATATACTAAACTACTAGCAGGGAAAACAAGTCCAAGTGTTCTAGGAGCAGGGAGAATTCTATCTGTAGGATGTATATCTACTGTAGAATAGACTCGTCTAACAATCGAATCTGAAAGGCCTCTATTAATCTTTGAAATTGCGTCGGGGTCTTTTCTATTTCTGGTATTAAACAAGGCACAGAATCCATCGCAATCTGCACCTGACATGGCCTTGTAATTCATATGTTTATAAAACATATCCGTTATCTCAACATCGACGATATTAGTACGAGAGTTTGTAGTGACACGTGTAAGTATAACTTGCAATTGTCTACATAATGTTGTAAGGGTAGACCATCGACCATATTTTACAGCCACGGCTCTAAGTTGTTCTCTTAATGGTTCATATGATCGAGTATATACATTTCCTGGTCCATACTGGTTCATCATCGAGATCTGAAGAGAAGTCACATTTGTAAGGGTCAATCCAATCAATCCAACTCTCTGTGCAACAAACGGGTACATAAGATAAGTGGCTGCTTCATACTCTGTCAATTCGATTAATCTACCCCCATTTGGGTTACTCGTAACTTCACGAAATGTAAGGTGTAATACATCTTGGTACAAGGTAGGTTTTTTCTTACATTTCATCACACTTGATCGTATACGAGAGTCCACATATCTAAGCATAGTAGTCTGATTGACTTTACCATTATCGACACCTACATTAGAAGAATGACACGAGAACCCCTTTGTGACAATATAATGTATATTCTTATAAAACATAAGTGGGACTCCATGTAATTTCTGTTTATGTGATTCAAGTTTTCCTGGTCGATATAGATACTTTCTTTGGAGTTCTGCTTCTTGAATTTCGTCATCGACAGTATTGTTTTTATCTTCAGATGCTCCTCCAATATGAATCAATACATGCTCTGGGTTCTTTCCCATTAACAATACAAGTCTAACAACGGTAGATACACATATACCCGCCGTATTATAACTCTGACAAGCAATGATTGTATCAGACTTTCCGTCTAAAAATATGTCATGTGCGATGATTTCAAGTTTCTGTATCCAATTCTTATACGCGGCACCCCCACTTGTATAATCGCACATAGATGGATCGATATACATCATTGCATCACCGTCTCTTGTAGCTTGTTTCCCTATAATATATTTAGGTTCTTTCTTGCGATATTCTATATCTTTTATATATGTAAAATTGTTTGTAATTGATCGAACGACAGACCCATTCAAATCGACCCCGTCTCCTCCAATACAAGACAGTTGATATTCATCCCCACTAATAATCATTGTACCCCCCAAGTAATCGGACGCCTTTAAGCCTTCCTCAAACGACTTTGAAATAGACTGGGTTTCATCAAAGATTGTTATCGCATTCTTTTTATTATATGGTTTAAAGGGTCTCCATGCATTATCTCCTGCACGTGTAAGTAATCTAAATGGTTTTCTACATGTATCACTCATTCTAACTCCACACCCCATGAATGAATGGGCAGTTGCGGCATGGGACATGTACGGTTTAAATGTCTGTGTGATTGCATGATATGGTGTTGCAGAGATCGACAGGCCATCTTTAAGTTCGTCGTATGTAGAAACCAATCGAAGTACCGTATGTGTTTTACCAGTACCGGGTCCTCCAGCAATACGCATATTACCATGGGCCTTTATATACATTGCTTCGTACAAATCAAAGTCCTTTTGAAATGCAACCACTATGGAATTTGCGTCTTTACCCATACATTTATTTGCAACCTCTGAACAAAAAACGTCAGGGGGTAAATCTGGTCCTATGACGTCATCCAGTATACCGCCTTGTTCTTTATGAAAATCGTACATCAATTGACTATTCTTTACAACGGTATATTCTACTTGGTCACACCTTTTCTTTATATCAGAAGGACCCCTTTGAGCAGTAGCCAACCCTTCATACATACCCCCTCTATATTCATGACTTACATCTTTTAACTTTACACTCTTATACTTAGATTCAGTTTGTATCATCTCTCTACTAACAACTTCCTTTGTATACCCAGGTACAGATCCAGGGATGCCAACCCCGTCTTCTTGAATAGAATGTTGGGTATACTCTGAAAACATCGCTTCGACCATGCATGCATTAGCATTACTCACCAGCAAGCTATCTGTACGTATTCTAAAACAGGGGTCGTTTACAGGTAATGCAATAGAAATCTTTTCCATGATACGTCCAGATTGTGATACAATATAATTGCGCAGACCTTCTGGTGCCATCCTAACATCTCTATGCATTACAGAAGCTGCCTGTACAACCGTCTTTCTAGAGAGGGGGAACTCGGTTACATATACATGCATGTTTGGGTTAAATCTATCTGTACTGATATATGCCTTGTCTCTCGTATATTTTTCAGTCTCTAACAAATCCATCTTGTTCTTTACAACCCATCCATTCATTCCATTCATTCCATTCATTCGACATTTACCTATAGATTTGTTAGTAGCCAATTTTACATCCGCCCTAGTAACCTGATACCCATCGGGTAAATATTCACCCTGGAGACTTTTAATTCGAATCAAATTCTTTGCCAATAAACCAAACACCGCACACGATTCCCTCACCGCTGTACACAAAAGCCCGTTTCTCACAGGGACTGGAATATCTATAAATAATAATGGGTTCATCCCTACCATATCTGCTGTATGTTTGTACTCTACAAGTAAAGGGTGTTCAGTGGGGACAACAAGTCTATGCCGTAATGCAGTAGAGATCTTATAATCCAATTGGGGATCTTCTACAAATTCTATCCCAAAATCTTCAAATGGTACAATCTCACCCTTGTATAGAATATGCCACAAACAATCTCTAGTATCCATATCAAATGAAAACCTCCCAGTCTTTATCTTTAAAATATCAATCTGAAACTCTCTGGCTATATCATACATGTCCACGTCACCTCCTTCATCCAGTTGCTGCTCTTGTATGATATCCATTGTCCATGTAATCAAATCAACAGATGAGATAACCATTGAGCCATGTCTACCCGTTAACAACGCCTTTAATCTGGATCCGTGTTTCCAATGGATTGTAGTAAAGTCTCGTAATGCCTCCATATCTACAGTTGTAGGGTCAATATTAATAGTACCACAGTCTATAAAATAAGACATGATGGGCCTTGTAATCTCCTGCAATGATGGGTTTCTCTCAGTCATAAATTGGGGCCACATATTCCATGGATCATTGGGTCTGGTATTATTTCCACATCCCATACCCACTGACATATACTGACTCTTTTGATCGAACAAAACCAGATCACCCCCCTTGTATTCTCTGGCATCCTGGCTTACGGGTGGAAGTGAAACTTCCCATTCGGTAGGATTGTATCTTTTACCAATTTCAACATCTGGTGCATCTATAGTACGAACCCTATCCATTATCCTCTCTCCAGTTTGAGGTTTACAATAATTACTACGACGTTTGGTAGGATCAATATAATATGTATCGAGTAACATTCCATCTAATAAGGGATCGTACATACTTGCATGATGTGTCACCCATACTTGTGGATTCGCCCCATTATCTACTCGCCTCTGACAACTTGCGATAACCTCTTCAGTGCATCCAGTAATACGGGCATTTTCCAGACTATTAATATCTTCTTCTATTATCTTATATCCAGCTTCTGCTATCTTTTGAATTATAGGGAATTGGGTACCACCCCCAGAATGTACATTATACATTACTCTTTGGATGATATCATTCTTAGGGGTCATATTAACAAACTTGCTGCTTTTCCCATCTTTGTTTGAGATAATAAACGATTCTATCGAATTCGTCTGTCGGACATTAAACTCTCGACGCTTGGCATTCCTAATTAACTCTGCATCTTCCATTGCACCCTTTACATCCCCTTCCTCTGATTTGGTTGTTTCTATAGAATGTGAAATCTCTGCCTCGTCTCGGACTACCCCATTATGTGCCCTACGAACCGTATCATACACTCCAAGTACTACACCACTACGATCTATACTTATATTGTTCTTGGTATCAAATAACAAAATTTGGTCTAAAAAATCCCTTAGAGACAGAATATAATGTCCCTTGTTAGATCCCCCTTCTAAACCATTGAACAGAGCCCCATCCAAAACATCTTCTTCTTTATCAAATGCATCTGGGGAAATATAATACACCTCTGTACCAAATAGTATACTCTTTGGATCATCTTCTTCAATACAATTAATAATATCCTTGAACAACAAATTCAAATCGTCTATAGTATTAATCTCCTTTGATACCACGATATCATTTCCAGGATCTACATCTCGGGGTCTATCTGTAACATAATATGGGGTTCCAGAACATAGTTTATTAGAAGCCATGGCCCCAGTCGACCCATTCCAATCCCCACACGACTCTTTCATGCCCCCATTCTCTCCCCTTTTCAATACACTAAACGCATTATAGAATCCAGAATGTATAATATTCTCATCAAACTTTCCAGCCGTGTTCACGTTAAATTCAAACTCTATGTGTGCATTCATAGACAACTCCCCTGAAACCCTCAATACAGCAGCCCCAGAAACAGGATTCTTTCTAGATACGTCCACCCTTCTAGGACTCCCCCTTATAGACGCATAAATAGAGGGGCATTTGTTATCCAATACCCCTTTGATAAAATCTGTATGACTAATAGATTTCTTTTTAAAATCTTTAGACTTTACATTGGTTTTCTTAAGTATAGAAGCCAGTTTATAATATACATCTTCTCTAATAACATGTGCGTCCAGTTCAAGTACATACATTACATGGGCCAGTTGGTCCATCGTCAATGCACTGGATACAGTCATAACTTCACTGCTATCTATATTCTTGGCACGCATTTGTTTTATTACAAATGGTACCAAACCATTCGGCCGTCTCAGTATTGGCTTTACATGCATCCTTGGTATATATCTTCTAATTGGACCAGGAAGATTAAACAGTGATGTACGGCCAAATATAGTCTTTGAATCGATCTCCATTAGATTCCTAATCTTATTGAGTAAAGGGGATTCGCATAAATATAATTCCAGTCCAACAAACACACACGACATCTTCATATACTGGTCCAGTGTATATCTTATATTTGGGGTCACGTCGTCTTCAAATGGGACCAACTGAGACGCCACATCCGTGTATGAAATCAGTGTATGTCTATGCTCTCTAATCTTTTTCCTGAATAGATCTACGGTCCCATTAGAGGCTGCAAACCTAATATTGCGATCTTGTCTTCTAACTGTATTGGTTAACAACCGGTCGTCTGTCTCTGTATATGTAAACAAACTTTTGATACCAGATCCATTAGGACCCCGTAAAGATAGTAACCTAAAGCCACTTGCAATCCATGTATAGACTGGTCCAGACATGTCTACGTCATCATACGACCACATACCCAATATCTCTGGTATATGCTCCAAATCATGAATGGTATCACTACCAGGTCCAGCCACATTAAACACCGTCTCCAATGAAGGTGTAGTCTTCAGTTCCGCTACAAACTGTTCTAATGTTTGTACCTCCTTTGACTGGAGACCTGGGATTCCAGATAATTCTGCATATATGGTAAACATCTTGTATTTTCTATATTATTTTATTTTTATTTATTTTTATTTGTTTGTTTTGTTTGTTTTATTTATTTTATAAAAATAAAAACCAGCATTGTGTGATTCTTTGAGACTTGTTCAGATATATCAAAAATACTACCGTTATATAGTCGTTAGTGTATTTTACGAACCGTTATATGTTCGTTAGTGTTTTATTATATACTGGTACGGTTTAAAATAGTTTCCCCGACGAATCGAATCTAGGTTGTATGTCAAGGTATATATCTACATATCAACGTTGTCGTATATTCGGTCCAGTGTATGTCCAGTGTAAATAGTTTCCCCGATGAATCGAATCTAGGTTGTATGTAAAGGTCTATATCTATATATAAACGTTGTCATATATATCAATCGGGGAACCAGTGAAAATACGGTCTATTTATCGTTCCTACCCGAGTGTAAAATGTATTACTTTGTTAAACAGTGATTTGAAAATTTGGTGAGAACATCTACTCATTCTGAGAAATGTTGCGGATAAAGGTATATAGTCATATATATATGTTACGGGCTTACACTCAAAAAATTGTCACAACTCCAACTAAAATTGACAAAACATCCAAATTTTTACAAGCTCTGACAAAACTAACAAAAAATAAAACCAAAACAAAACAAAAATAATCAAAAATAATCAAAAATAATCAAAACAAATGTCTAATTCTGAATTATTTTCTCCACAAACATGTCTACAACTACAACAACACGATTCGAATCAAGAGGGGAGTTTGAACTCTGGGATTTTCTCCCAGTTGAAATTAGACGAATCATCCTTGGATTTGGGACTTGGGACTCCGGACTCCGTACCGACCCATCAAGAACCAAAGTCGAACCAATTGGGGGAGTCAGCGTTGTCCATAGACTTGAACGTTATTGCGGAATTTCCTTATTCTCTAGGTTACTCGGAACCAGTATTAGAAAAGATCCCGACTCCTATTTCCACACCGGACTGGTTAGGTGTTTTATTACAGAGTCAAGTCCAGGAGTTAGTCTGTACAGAAAAATCCACCCAAACGATGAAACCTACAAGCGAAGTCTACGACCCGAGTCACGAGTATTTCGATGTAAACAAGACGAGAGCCAATATAGACTCTGGACATTGTTTACCTCCATTATCTCTAGGTCAAAACGCAATCCAGTCAGCATTGCCTTGGAGGGAACCCGCTGGTTGCCACTCAACCCGGGGATTGAGTCTGTCCGAGTGGATGAAAACGAACTCTCGGAGGATGCGTTCTCCAAAGCGTATGATCAAGAAGTTCGGTCCGTTCAAAACCGCGATTGCGGTACTCACTTCTTCAACCTCGAACTTGTTGGGTTGCGCACGGACCCTTACGAAGATGCAGGGACGTGGGACTATGGGGTCAAAATTGACAGAAACGGACAACAGTTTTTGTGCTCAGAAACGGACAGTGAATGCACATACGACGACCTTGGCTCGTTATCCAATGGATCGGACGGAGAGTCTGGATCTGATGATGGGTCTGGAGATGACGACAGCGACTCGGGATATGAAACTGAATACGACGCAAATGGAGAAAGAATCCACAGTATTAGACTCGCCTCCTATGCGAAAAAGGACAAAATTAAATACCCCTCTAGACAACCAGTTTTTAATAGACTTAACACAAGAATCCCAAACAGACACCTCAAAACTAGAAGTGGACGAACTGTGCGAGAGCCTCTGTCTTGGAGATTTTCAATTGAACCCAAATGGGTCGGTAGGGTGGGATCTAGATACGGCAACTCAACTCTCGGATCCGGATTGGTTATCGGAAACAGGCTCCGTGTACTCCAGCAGATAGCGCCTTATATGTGTCATGGAGAAAACTGGGTCCCTTATACATGTAGACGTTCAAATGTAGAAGTAAAATTATCTTCACAACTTACACAATATTATTATGTAGGTATTGAACCCCCATTATATCCGCAACCTAGTTTCGTTTCTATTATAAAAAAGAATGGTATGGATGGGGCTTTATTCCCACTCATGGTAGAATATCATCCAGGTTGTTCGTGTAAAAGACTTTTAATTTCTCATTTTTCATTACTTGGTGGTTTAAATAAAACTGCTGTAGATAGAGGTACTTCATCTGTTGCATCTCATATTAGACTTTTTACATCATCTAGTGATGGCCTTTATATCTGAAACAATTGTAAAGTATATATATAAATAATAAAATAATTAAACAAAAATAATTCAAAAGTATTTTTTAATCTTAAAAATGTCTTCTGTTCCAAGTGTTAGTGTCCCATTAGAAGAAGGAGAAATTCAAGAACAAATTACACTTCAAGAATATGCAAACCAACTTGCCACCGAATTGCATCGTGTAAAATCTATAATAGAACATGTATCAACCGAAGAAATTGGAGCAAGGATTGAAGAATGCAAATTAGCAATGGCAATGTATAAAAGATTATTTGAAATGCTTGTTACAGAACATACTAGAAGATTTAATATTGATCCAAACGCTGCTCCATATAGAGAAGAGAAAGATGACGAAGATGAATTTATGACAGATATTTAAAAATATATAGATTAGATGTAGAGAACCCTAACCCTAACCCTACCCCTACTAAAATAAGCCCATAAACCCTCTTTTATTCCTCTTTATACTAATAAAATTAAACAATGAAATTGTTCTTTTTATCCTATTGTCGTCCGTATTCATGACTGAAACT
>Ga0222673_1000350_pt1 | contig 22601 bp, 23 predicted proteins | sample AntAcemetagen801_FD_179845 | JGI IMG/M metagenome (GOLD analysis project Ga0222673, IMG submission 179845) | Saline water microbial communities from Ace Lake, Antarctica - #801 | ecosystem: Environmental > Aquatic > Non-marine Saline and Alkaline > Saline | place: Antarctica: Ace Lake...
ACCATTAACGCAGAACGAAAGGTGTGAATCATGGAGTGGGTTGGCGATTGTTACCGATGCAACGGTTCCGGCGAAATCGTGCGCCGCGCCGCGTACCCAATGACGTTCGTAGGCCCCGGCCCGGTACCGGATGACACGCCCGGTGTTGTCGGCGAGACGTGCGACAATTGCGGCGGGACTGGCGGTGTCACTGACACCGCACCCAAGATGCGAGCTAAAACCCTGCATAAGGAGACCACTGATGTCTGACCTAGTGCTGGTGCCGCGCGAGGCGACAGAGGCGATGTGGAATGCCGGATCGACCGAACGTGAATACGGCAGAGACTTTGAGGCTGTCTATGTCGCCATGATCGCCGCCGCCCCTCCCGTGGACCGTGAGGCGCTGATCGCAGCCGCGCTCTATGGCATCGACAACGTGCATGACATGGACGTGAGCCATAGGGACTACGCGACCGCCGCCGTGGACGCTATCCTCAATCACCTAAGGAGAACAGAATGAAACTTGAAGACTATCTTGCAGCCATTAAAGACAAGCCTGAATTTGTACACATAGACAAGGGAGACTATAGTGTTATCGACTATATTTATATTGATAATCATAGCTTTGATAATCCGCTCTGCCTCGATTGTCGAGGACTAAAGTTCAAGACTGATGGCACCGTACTTGCGCGACCCTTCCACAAGTTCTTCAACCTAGGCGAGAAGGGCACCACCTTTGACATTACTAGGCCCCATACCTTGACAACCAAGAGGGATGGGTCTATGATTCACCCTGCCATAGTGGGTGGAGAACTCCTGCTAATGACACGCAAAGGACACACAGATGTAGCCAAGATGGCCGAGGTCTGTCTTACTGGTGCCCTCAAGGACTTCATGGTACGATCCCTCAAGAGTGGGTGGACGCCCATCTATGAATTTACAAGCCCTCAGAATAGGGTTGTCCTCACATATGATACCCCCTCTCTGCACCTTCTAGCTATGCGTAGCACAGAGTCGGGCCGATACTTTAATCCCCGTGCTGTAGCCGCCCGTGCCCGTGACTTGGGCCTTGACCACGTTGAGCACCATGACTCAGTGGAGGACCTTAATATCTTCTTGAAGCACGCCAAGGAACTCACTGACTTGGAGGGATACGTCATTCAGTTCCATGATGGGGACTTCATCAAGCTCAAGGCCGATGAGTATGTCACAAGGCACCGTGCTTTAGATGACATCAGCAATATTCGCAAACGTCTAGACCTTATTGCCCATGGTAACATTGATGACATTAAACCCTTACTTGCACCTCCTGTTCTCGCAGAAGTGGAAACTCTTGAGCAGAACTTCTGGCACCTAGTACACGATAACACCTTACTGGTAGAGGAAATCTTGCAGGCATATGGGCACCTAGATAGAGGCGTATTTGCCAGAGAACATGCCCTGAAGTTGCAGCCCCCTTACTTGAAAGCTGCTGCCTTTGCTGGACTGGACGGCAAAGATATCCACTCCACTGTTGTAGAACTGACTATAAAGAATTGGAACACCTAATGGATAACAAATTCCACGTCTATATGTACTTGACCTATGATGACATTATAACAGATATAGCCCACGTCTCCAAGTATGATAGCTACGAAGAGGCAAAGTACAGAGTAGATACAGAACGACAAGGCTGGGCAGATGCGGGAGGCCACTTTGCTGTGATACAGATGGCCCCTGAAAATATGCCACAAGAACTTACTCCTTACCTAGAACTCTGTGAAAGGATTATGAAATGACTGAAGAAAAGCTTAGAGCGTACATTGCAGCGCGCATCTATGCCCCTTGGAAATTTTTGCATGAAAAAGATACAAATATTTATGAAGTTTCAGGAGGAAATTATGATGATGCGTATGATGTGGGCGTGGATGACGGGAGACAAGAAATTCTTCAAGAAATTAAAGCAATGTTGGAAGGAGAAACATGCGGTTAATTAATGCAAAAGATATTGGAGGACTCGATGAGAACTATCAGTACTTCACATACAATGGGCTTGACAGTGCCGTAACCCGTGAACTGCACGACATCTTGTACCCGCAGACATGGGACCTCTATGAATTCGAGAAGAAACTTATGGGGCCATGTCTTGCCATGATGCGGCGCGGCTTCAAGATTGACTTGGTGCAGCGTGAATATCTCGCCATCGAGTATAAAAATAAAATTGAAAGTATTCTTGCGCGAATTAAAAGTACAGTTGGGAACCTCACAAGTAATGAGGACTTCAATCCCAACTCCTATAAGCAGATGCAGCAACTCTTGTATGAGGACTTGATGTACCCTGAGCAGTTCGCCTACAAGAAAGGAGAGAGAGTGGTCACTACAGATCGTGACGCACTTGAACGCCTTTACAAGCTGTACTCAAGGTGCCGCCCCCTCATTGCCCTGCTACTCACGCTACGTGATGCCGAGAAAATCTACTCAGTCCTGACTAAGGGCCTTGACGATGGCCGCTGGACTTTCTCCATCAACATTGGGGGCACTGAGACAGGCCGCTTCTCATCCTCAAAGAGTCCTGTTGGCCTAGGCTCTAACATTCAGAACCTCACCAATAAGATGCGAGTGATCTTCATTCCCGACGAAGGCTACACTCTCGTATCTGTAGACCTCAAGTGCGCTGAAAGCAAGGGCGTGGCCTACTTGGCCCTTGACGAGAACTACATTGCCGCCTGCAACTCCGAAGATGTGCACACTATGGTCGCCAAAGATGTATGGCCAGACAAGGTACAAGACCGTGAAAGTGCAGACGCCCACTACTATCGTGACTACTCCTACCGTGATATGTCCAAGAGGGGCCAGCACGGCTCCAACTACTACGGCACCCCCTATACCATGGCGCGCCACCTCAAGGTGCCTCAAGTGGTGATGGAGGATTTCCAGACCAAGTACTTCAATAAGTTCCCTGACATTAGAGAGGGGCACCGTAGCACTGCCATCGAACTGCAGAAGACGGGGCAACTGACAACGCCCCTAGGTAGACGCCGCCAATTCTGGGGACGCCTCCGTGACGACACCACCCTTAGAGAAGCTATTGCCTACGTACCCCAATCTCTGATTGCAGACATTACCAATATGGGCCTCTACAAGGTGTGGCACTACCTCGAACCCAAGGGCCTTCAAGTGCTGGCCCAGTGCCACGACTCCGTGGTAGCACAAATTCCCACCAATAAGGTTGCCGAACTGCTCCCCTTAATGGTACAATATATGACTGCCACAGTAGAAGTTAATGGCCTTGATATGACCATCGAATGTGATGCTGAAGTCGGCATGAACTGGGGCAAATTCAATGCCAACCCTGAGCGCGGCCCCCTCAACCTCGAAGGACTAAAGAAATGGAAAGGAAATTAAAATGATTGACATTAAAGATAGCGTAATGGCGAAGAATACAATGCCCCGTGAAAAGATCGTGAAGTATCAGCGCGAAATTGACAGGATTATTGCGGACATTGGATACACTACTGATGCGTGGAAAGACCGTAAAGGCTTTGCCATGGAACTTCGTGGAGACCTTAATGAAATCTACAACAAGCTGTGCCTTGTTTACCACTGTCATGCACCTCATGAGGTTAAATGAACCTGCGAAGTAAGATTGTACACCAGCGGACATATGCCCGTACCAATGACGAAGGACTCAAGGAGACATGGCCCCAGACAGTGGGCCGTGTTATTCAACATCAGGAGTGGCTGTGGTCCCGATATGGTAAGCCCGACAAGGAAGAACTGAGAGAGCTTGGTCAACTTATTCTCGACTTCAAGGCTGTGCCTGCAGGCCGCACCTTATGGATGGGAGGCACTGACAAAGTTAAAGAGCGTGAAGTCTCCAACTTCAATTGCAGCTTCAAGAAAATGAATACAGTCTACGATGTAGTCGATGCCTTCTGGCTTCTTCTCAATGGGAGCGGTGTTGGCTTCACGCCTAGTCCCGGATCACTGAATGGTTTCCAGAAGCCCATTAAGAACGTCCGTGTAATACGGTCGCAGCGTGACCCTTATGAGAAAGGATGCCCCTACAATGTCGAAACTTTTGAAGATGGCGTGTGGACCATTAAGGTGGGTGACTCAGGAGAGGCATGGGCTAAATCTATTGGCAAGCTTCTGGTTGGTAAGTTCGCTACCGATACTCTTGTCCTTGATTTTTCTGAGATTAGGGGACCCGGCGCTCTACTTAATGGGTACGGTTGGATTAGTGCTGGGGATACTGTTATTTCTATGGAGTATCCTAAGATCGTTAAACTCCTAAATAAGAGGGCGGGTCGCCTCCTAACTCACATTGACATTCTAGACCTGCTTAATCACCTAGGCGTCATTCAGACTGGGCGCAGAGGTGCAGAGCTTGCCCTCTATGACTACGGCAATCAACAGTGGGAAGACTTTGCTACAGCCAAGGCGGGTTACTGGGAGAAGAACCCCCACCGTGCCCAGTCAAATAACTCTATCCTGTTCCACAACAAGCCAGAGCGCCACGAACTTGAGCACATCTTTGATATGATGGTGGCCAGTGGTGGCTCAGAGCCGGGCTTCATTAACTACAAGGAGTTGAAGCGGCGCGCTCCTTATGCCAAGGGCCTTAACCCTTGTGCGGAAATCCTCTTGAGTGATGCAGGCCTCTGCAACCTAGTCGAACTTAATGTAGCGGCCTTTGATGACATGAATGAAATGCTCCGCGCCATCTACCTTATTGCCCGTGCAAACTATAGGCAGACCCTAGTAGACCTAGATGATGGCATCCTACAGCGCAGTTGGCATGAGAACAATTCCTTCCTCCGCCTCTGCGGTACTTCCCTGACGGGCATCGTAATGCGCCCCGACCTCACGCCCCACGACTTCAAGGTCCTCAAGAATTGGGCAGTCCACGGATCGTACTCCATGGCCCAAGAGTTGGGCACGCCTTACCCCAAGAACACTACCACCGTTAAGCCTAGTGGCACCGTCTCCAAGGTCCTTAATTGTACTGAAGGTATTCACAAGCCCCTTGGCCGCTACATCTTCAACAATATCACCTTCTCCAAGTATGATCCCCTAGTAGACGCCCTTCGAGATGCAGGCTACCGCATCATTGACAATCCCAATCAGCCCGATGGCGTAGTCGTTAGCTTCCCAATCTCTTGGGAGACCGTGCCCTTCACTCATACAGGCGAAGGACTATGGATCAATACCGAGAGCGCCCTGACCCAACTCAATCGCTACAAGATGATTATGAATACCTACGTAGAACACAATGCCTCTAACACCATCTCGTACTCCAAGGATGAAATCCCCGAGATGATTGACTGGCTCCTAGCTAATTGGGACTCTTACGTAGGCGTCTCCTTCCTCTTTAGGACAGACCCCACTATGTCGCCCGAAGACCTAGGCCACCCCTATCTACCCCAAGAAGTAGTTGATACCAAGAGATGGTACGAATACACTCAATCCCTTAGCGAAGTGGAGAACATTGAATCAATGAGCAACGAAGTAGACGATGATGGGTGTGTCGGCGGCACTTGCCCCGTAAGATGAACCTTGAAGAAGCACGAAAAACAAATTCCAAATACTATCAAGGAAAGCCGTGCCCTTTAGGACACACATTGGGGAGGTATACTAAGGGAAATAAATGTATAGAATGCCACAGAAAACGCACAACTAAATGGTACTATTCCAATCCTGATAAAGCGTATGAACAAAGACGTAAGTGGAAAAGAGATAATAAAGAAAAGGCTCGGCAATTAGAAAATACTAGACGAAAGCAGAAAGAAGTAAAAGATCAACGGGCTGATTACCACTTAAGAAGAACATATGGAATTAATGCAGAAGTACTTAAAGCGTTAAGTATTAATGGGTGTAATATATGTGGAACATTCGAAGACCTTGCGGTAGACCACTGCCACACAACAGGAATCATAAGAGGAATTTTATGCCAAAAACACAACAGAGGATTAGGACAATTTAATGATGATCCAGAAATTATGATTAACGCAGTCAAATATTTACAAGCATTTCAAAATGAAGTTGGAGGTGTTTGCCCTGTCCGATGACCCACACGCTTACCTACGTGAAGTGCTAGACCACGGAGAAGTTACCTTTATAGATTGTATGGGAGACGACCGCTCAATCGTTAATGCGGCCCGTGTCTCATACAACTCTAATGGTACTCCCGAGGAAGATGCCAAGCTTATCAAGTACCTCTTGAAGAATAGGCATACCTCACCCTTCGAGCACGTTGTCTTCACCTTCAAAGTCAAGGCCCCTCTCTTTGTGCTGCGCCAGTGGCAACGGCACCGCACATGGTCCTTTAATGAGGTGAGCGCCCGCTACACTAAACTACCCAATGACTTCTACACCCCAGAAGAGGGCCACGTAGGTTCCCAGCATTCTAGCAATAAGCAGATGCGCGCCCTAGGGGAGGCCCGAGATACTGAACTATACTACAGGACTTGCAGCGCAGCCTTTGATGTCTATGACACTCTCCTTAAGGAGGGGTGGCCCCGTGAACTGGCAAGGGGCGTCCTACCTGTCTCCACCTACTCGGAGATGTACGCCACTGTAGACCTCCATAACTTGCTGCACTTCCTAGAGTTACGTCTACACGATCACACTCAATACGAAATTAGAGTATACGCTGAACAAATCCTAGAGCTACTCAAAGATTTTGTTCCCATCACCCTAAAGGCATGGAATGAACTACGAGTATAGTACGCCCCAAGGATACTTGAAGGTGAGGGTGCGCCCTCCCTTCCTTGACTTTAGTACACACGCTGCGGGCCAGCACTTTACATTGACAGCAGATCAATTCTTTGATATGATAGAAGATGTAAAGAAATGGATAGAAAATCCACCACAGGTCTCGAACGATGTGAGCTAATAGAAGCTCCTATCTTTCCCGCTACCTATAAGAACAAGAATCAGGCGGCAGGTATCGCCTACGAGAAGAGAGTTGCCCGTTACCTCAAGGAGCTACTGGCGCAGGACACTATTATCCATGGCCAGTGGCTCCGATACTTTGACGAACTCACAGATGAGTATGGCTCTATTGCCCAGCCTGACATTCTCGTAGTCCCCTCTGACACCTCAAAGCCCCTGCACCTTATAGAATGCAAGCTATGCTACCGGCCCGAAGCCAATAAGAAATTGGCCCGCCTCTATAAGCCACTAGTAGAATTTTGCTGGCCCTCTTATAAGATCAAGACCATTCAGGTGTTCCGCTCTGTACCCAAGGGCACTACTCTCGAACTTGACAGCCGCCTCAAAGACATATACGATACAGACTTCACACATCAAAACATCATGGAGCTACTATGACAGAAGAAGACTTCATCACTAAGGAATTACTCTGCGCCCTCCTTTCAAACCCCGGTATGACTGATGTATGTAATAGTTACCAGCTTCTAACTAGTGCGCGCAATATTGCTAAAGAATTTATGAAGACAAGCTCCGCAGTAAGTCCAGAGCGCGCTGAGTGGATTCGGAACCTGCCATGAAGCAGGTATGGCTCGTAATGATTGGCCAGCAGGAAGCACTAGACTATCGAGTTGAAGGAGTATACGCTACCCAAAAGGTAGCTATCTCCACTGCCGAAAGCTACAATGAAAAGAACAATCCCTTTGCCATGGAAGCGTGGGTCCAAAGCGCCCCTTATCATGCATAAGTGGAAGCCCCTCTTGCGGGAAATCAATACGCAAATCTTGAAGGCCGTCCCTTACATCTTGGGAGCTATGGCCCTAGGAACTTTCATTGCCCTATGTAACACCGCCCTTATAAGAGGATACTAATATGGCAACACATCCAATACGATTTAATCCACTAGAACATTACTGGTATCTGGCTACCCCCTACACTAAGTACGAAGATGGAATTGAATACGCTGCCGTAGGGGCTGCAATTATTGCTGAAAGATACATCTTAGAAGGTATCCCTGTCTACAGCCCAATTGTGCATTGTCATTCTATTGCCATGCAGGGGAGCATTGATGCTCTTGATAGCGCATATTGGGTTGCCCAACAGGCCCCAATGATGTACAACGCTTATGGCCTTATCGTATCTAATATGAAAGGCTGGAAAGAAAGTGCAGGCGTATGCGCCGAGATTGAATACTTCGAGCAGGCACTCAAGCCTATCATCTATGAACAGGGGACTTACGGTATGGTCCCAAAGGTAAAGGAGTATCTATGATCTTCTCATGCGGAGAGACTTACGAAGCGTACTTGGACCGTGTAGTTAATTGGCATCCCTATTATGCATGGTGGCCTACAAAAGTCGAACACATTAATGGCAGACGCCAGTACGCATGGCTTCAGTGGATAGAATGTAAGCGAGGAGTCTATAGTCACATGTATGGCTGGCTATGGGAATACCGCATCCGTAGAGAAGTAGAGTGACTGGCTTCTCAATAGATTGGGAGTAACCTGCTCTCACCGCCAAAGAGAAAAGCCCTTAGGAGAAATCCCGAGGGCTTTTTTCATTCGTACTTAGTCAGGCTTAGACTCCCATTCGGTTCATGATGCGAGAGACAAGTCCCTCGGAGGGCACAACGCCCGCGTCCATAGCCTTTTCCTTAGTGCGGCCATTGACGTATACACCTAGGACGGCAAGTGCTGCGCCCATAGGAACATTCAGTGCTGTAATGAAGGTGGCGTAGGCGGGCATGGCAATAGGCTCCCAGCCCACAACGTAGCAGCCCATAGAGACCTGCAAGGTTAGAGTGAGTGCGACCAGATAGCCGAAGGTGGGGCGCATCCTCCGTACGTACCAGTCACTAGAAGCAATCTCACTCCTATAAGTTTCATTGACGGCCAGAAGGTTAGTGCTCTCGGCCACAAGGTACATCTGCTGCAAGTCTTTCTCGTGATTAAGTTCCAGTTCTCGCAGCTTAATCATTGCCTGTGGATCATTTAGAGCTTGCGCGACAGCCTCAGGAGTATCCTTTACCCCTAAAGCACTCGCAATAAGAGTACCAACTGCGGCACCGGCTGGACCCCCAATAAGGGAACCCAGCAACGGCAGCCCGCCGCCTAATAGTTTTTCGCCAAGATTTTTCCAGTCCATAATGAATCCCTGTCAATTGTAGTAGCAAAGTACTGAGGTATTGCATAGAAGGCCTCCTTGTACCTATATCGTATAAGCTGTTCCATCTCTAGTTCACCTTCAATTGGAAGTTCATGCTCTTCCCATGGATGGTGTAATGTCCATGCTCTCATCAGGAGTACTCCTTCTTGAGCCGTTCATATGAGATTAATTCTAAGTCGTAAGTGCCCGCCCGCACATCGTGCAAGTAGCTAACGCAGTTGCGCCACATATGCTGGACCGGCTTTGCATACTCTTCAACTTGATCTTCATCAAGGAAGCATCCGGCCACAAGGCTCTGCACCTTCTCGCCATTAGAGCGCGTACGCTCTGCGTAGTCAACGAGGTGGCTGTGCCCACTGACAGCACTAATCATATGCTGCTTGACAATAGAGGCCGCAGGGTGCTCGCCGCTGATAGCGCGGGCCATAACGCCTGACACAAAGTAGTGCTGGAACGTCACGCCATCAATATCGACGGGCACCAGAAAGCCATTATACTCCCAGCCCGGAGGCGCGGGGGCACGAAGCTCTCCCTTAAGCTGCGGCTCATAATCTAGAAGGCGGTGGTATCTGTACTCGTGGTTCCCCTCACAAAAGACACGGCGGGGCACCTTCTTCTTACTGGCTCGTAGGCGCGCAAACATTCGGTCTGCGGCATCGTGGCCTGCATCAATGTCTCCCTTGTAATTCTTGGAGACGAAGCCCGCCTTGCCCTTATCGTAAGAGCACAGGGAACCCATATCATAGAAGTCGCCCAAGTGCACAACGACATCAGGCCTCTTGTCAGCAATCAGATTGCCAAGCCAGTCGAAGCGCCTGTTAGACGCCTCGGGCTTGCAGTGGCTGTCAGGGATTACGAGAATGTTACTCATGTTCCCATCTCCGAATTTCAGCACCACATTCAGAGCAATGAAGCCGCCCGTCCCAATCGTCATGGATGGAGGTTTCTCTGTAGTGCCCTTTTTTACAATCTTTGCAAGGCTTACCTGTATTATCTTTCATGTGTTTCCTTGAAATGGTGAAGCTCTTATTATATCACGCTCCAACGGTATCAGCAAACTCCTGCTTGATCGTCGGCAAGACCTTTCCCTTCCACATCTCGTAGATAATACCAGAAGGCTTGACCTCAATGTATACGTCTACACCCTGCTTATCAAAGAGTTGTTCAGCGTCTTGGGCCTGCGCCACAAGTTCACCTGTGGTGTAGAACTTCTTGCCATTAACTTCCGCAACGAAGTACTTGGGATTACCCTTATCATCCTGAGCATCCACGTCATCGGGCTTGCCATCCATGCAAGAATCAAAGCCATAGAGGATGAAGCGCCTGAAGCCCATAGTGTACATAAGACCTACTGAGCGCATTGCACTGCAAGTGCCGCCCTGTACAAAGAAGTGGTCAGTACCCTCAAGTTCCGGGACCAGCTTCACGGCAGAGTTCCAAGCGTGCCAACCCCATACGTCGTAGTGATTGTCTACGAGGAAATCGACCATAGCCTTGTCGGTCATAGAGGCCACGAAGAACTTTGTGCTCTTGGGTGCCCTGTCCACTAAGGAGCTACGGACCTTGCCATGAGTAGACTCTTCATTGAAAGGCCGTGGATCAAGAATGACACAGCCCCAAGGCTTGATGCCCGCGCCCACAAGGATGGGCAGGGAATGCTTGACACAAAGGATGAGCGCGCCCTCCTTCTGCTTCCTCTTAAGTTCCTCAAGGTGATTCTTCAGGGATGGGCCTGCACTGCAGATGAGTACTTCCCGGCCCGCCACTTCGCACTGTGGCACCCACTTCTTGATCTTTGAGAGAGCGTACTTGATATTTTCGGCAATGTACTCCTTGGGGCGGGAATCCTTAGGCTGAATCTTGAAGCCCCCGCCATCACCTTTCGGAGCAATGCCGAACTGGGGAGGATCAAAGCTCTCGTCAGTAGTTAGAAGTACGGCCAGATGGGTAATGCCCCCTTCGCGTACTCCATCCTTAGAAGGCAAGATGAATTTGCGAGGCGCGTCCGCAAGCGTGTTATCCCAGAGGTGGTTCGTGCCACAATACTCTGGGGCAGGGATACCCCCACGACTATCAGGAGTAAAGTAATCGTCAAGAACGATAACAGGAACATGCTTAAGATACTCATAATCATTATGGGTAGTGCCAACAGAGTGGCCCCCATCAATGAAAGCAAAGTCCACACCTGAGAGGTCAACGCCCGCCATTGTAATGTTGGTGTTGCCTTTATGCAATTCATAAGTGAACTTCTTGCCGTGCTCTTCAGCGGTCTTAGCAAATCTTTCGAGTTCTGCAGAAACTCCTTCAACAGTCTGCCGACTCTTGGCGTTAAGTTCTGTAACATCCAGTTCCTCCGTTCCCTCTTCAAAGAGGTCAAAGCCAATGTAGTGGACGTGATCTGTGTACTGTAAGGCATGGAAGCCTATCTGCACAGCACGCTCTCCGCGCCAAGTGCCTGTCTCGCAAATTACAGAGGGACGGTAGTGGCGCACTAGGCCCATAAGCATTTCATACCTATTGGCGGTGTTCTGCACCTTGTCTTTGCGCGCCCCCTTGTAGTGCTCCATCTTGCGCCCTAGGGGAGAGAACTGGAAAGCCTCAAGACCCTCGACACCCTCACTCAAGTTCTTGACTGAGAGGCCGTGCGCCGCGTGATAGTTAAGGAGGCGCGTGAAGATGTAGCCATCGTGCCACTCCTGATAGCGGAACATCTCGCCACTGAGATAGGTGCCCTTGAGGTCCCCAATGAAGTATACGCCCAAGGTATTGAGCTTGATGCTCAGGAAAGAAGTTTCACTGTAGTCGATGGAGGTGCGCCCCAAGTGGGAAATTACTACGTCATCGGGTGCCCACTCCTGCAGGTCCTCAATAGTAACTTCCTTAAGGGTCTCTGTGTCGGCGTCTAGCCAGATGAGAGTGGAGTCCTTCTTGAGAAGGCGGGCTGCATCCACGATAGCGAAGACCTTGTGTGCAAACTTCTGGGCATCTACCCTGTAGTTGTAGTTGCCTTCAGGGCTAACACCATTCAATGATCCAAAGGACTTGAACCAGTTATCGTGGTCGGATGTCTCGTGCAAATTAAAGTAGCCAATATTATCTGCCTTGGGTGCATCTTCTGGAACTTCCATATCATGGTAGTATGCCATAAGATATACGTCAGAAGGCCACTTGTCTTTGTATGCTTCTAGGAATGTCTTGGCATACTTATCGTAGCCTTCTTTATTGAACGATGTTACTACTGTATACATTACCACCAAATCTCCTTCTTCTTTTTAAGGGTGATTGTCTTCTGATAGGCTTCCATTTCCTTCCACCACAAGTCGCCCATAGCACAATTCTCTTGGCTGGGGAACCACGGTGAGAACTCCGTGTAGTGAATGGCTGCGGGACTACGGCACTTGGAGTGTCCCGGAATATGGTTCCAGTCCTCAGGGATACTACCAATAAGGTGATCGGGGCATCCCTTGAAAGCGTGGAGGTCCCGGCCCGGAGTAGAGTTTACATTAGGAAATCTGTATTCCCCCTTAAGATTAAAGAGAAACATGGAAGACCATAGCTTACGAGGATACCCGCTTTGGACCTTGTTGTCAAGTTTAGTTGAAGTAGTGCCATTGAACTTGTGCTTGACACACATGATGTCGTAGTCTCCTTTCTTGGTGTGGATCATCATATTGGCGATGTCCTCCAAGAATAGGAAGTCGGGATCAACGAACATTACCCAGTCAGAATAGCCTTCAAGGCGGGCTAACTCGGGCACCAAGAAGCGAGTAAAGGTGAACTCCGAAGAGTAGGGTCGCCCATCAATAGCGTCAATGGTCTGACCCGAAAGGCCTTCAATGAAAGAGGGCCGAGTATAGAGGCCCTGTGCCCTGAGAGTATTAATCTCTAGGGGGCGGATGTCAACTGGAATGGTTGCCCGTCTCTCAATAGAGAATTTAGCGATCTGGTACGCTATTGACTCGCGAGGATCGTAGCCGATAAATATTGGCAAAGCCTGCTTCATCTAGAAAATCCTTATATTGTAATGAAAGGGCAATGTAATGGACTTCAGTTCGCACATACTTAGAGAGTACACTGGAGAGTGCTTTAGTGTACACCATGTCTACTACGCCTACAAGTTCATACCTCTTGTCCGTCTTGTCCCATATGAAGAGACCTCCACCACTATTACCGGGCGCGGCCTCAGACGAATGCTGAATCTTATCCTCGAAGAGGGCAGAGATAATTCCCTTGGTCATAAAGATGGGCATCCCAAAGCCCCCGCCTACTGTATAAGATTCTGTGGATACCCCAGATGTAAAGCCTAAGGATGCTACAGGCAACTTCGCCTCTACTCTGATAAGGGAGAGGTCTACGGTTGGGGAGGTATACACTTCTTCATAGGGTAGGTGTGTAATCTCAAGAGGTGCGCCGTAATTATCATAAGTAGTATAAGCAATATTACGGGCATCAACAATGTAGTCTGTCACATGCTTGGCAGTAATAATGTAGGAGTAGGTGCCATCATAGTAGATGGAAGTGCCAGAACCTACAGGCCTGTCTGCCGTATTAAGTTGGACCACAGGTGCCAGCATCTGAGTAATCGCCTCATAAGTATTAGAGGGGGCAGAAGCTGTCAATAGAAATAGTGCAACAAGTCCAATTAGTAACCGTTTCATACCTTAATTATACTCCTTATATCAAGCTTGTCAAGAATAGTATTGCTGACGGAAGCGGCGTCTCAGGTCTGACCTGATGCCACTTAAGTAGGGGTCGCCATTACTGCGCAAGAGGTCTCTACGCAGGCGCTCCTGCACAGTCTCTAGATTCAAGTTGATGCGGTGTTCAGGCTCCACACTCTGATTATGCTCACGAACATCTGCAATCATCTCACGAATATTTGCTGTAATGCTCTGAACTTCTTCTGTGTCCCCTCCCCTCTTAGCCTTGAGGCGGTCCCAATAAAGGTTAGTCAATTGATCGTGAACACGTTCAGTGGCGCTACGTGTCTTCTGATCGAAGGCCTGCTCCTGATAGACGGTACGCCGCCTCTCTGACTGCTGAGTAGGTGTGAAGCCCATAAATTTGATAAAGGTCTCAAGGGCATTAGGCTCGTAGCCTAGGAGGGCACCAGAGCCAGAGCGGGCACCACCTTGTGACTCATCGACAGCATTGGCTATATTCTTCATGGCGATAGGTAGGAGGGCCGAAGCTGAATAGGCCATATCGTAACCTTGCCCACGTCTGCGCAGGAATTCTGTAATGGCCCCTGAGACAAGACCGGCTGCTGGGCCAATCTCTGCAGTATGCCCCTCAATAAGGCCGGAGGGCAGGACCTGCATACCGATGCGCTGACTGATATCCATACCTAGGGCGGTCGGAATACCATAGAGAGTAAGCTTGGCTAGGTCTTCACCGAAGAGTTCATTAGCCCATAGGCGCACCTCTTCCTCAGGGGGAGCATCACTCATAAGGCCAAGGAGTGTAAAGAGGTCTCTAATGCCCGGATAGACGAACACGCCACCCAGTGCCCACATGGTCATAGCCATCATCGTCGCCATCTTGGTCTTTGAAAAGTTCTTTTCCTTAAGGCCCTTATAGGCTTCGCCCAGTCCTTCAAGTTGGAGTTGGGTCATCTTCGTAGTGAAGGAGAGGAACTGCGTGGGAATAGCCATGACACCTCGCATGAGTTCCGGCCTATTGATCTTGTCAACAAGGAACTGCGTCTTCTCTACGGCAATACTTGCAAGCATTTCCGCAGACCCTTTAGCTTCTGCAATGTCTGAGGCATGATGCGAATTCTTCATATAGTCCTGCATCTTGGCACGGAAGCTGGGATTGGTTCGTGCCATCTCATAGGCGGCAACGAAGGTAACGACGCGGTTCATAATCTCTACGAAGTTGAAGCCTGTGGCTGCAAAGTTCTGGACTTCCGCCCAAAGTTCACGCGTTCGATTTGAGGCAGCAAAAGCGTCACCGCCGATACGCCGTGAAGACCGCTGCGAATCTGTAGAGATGGGGAATAGCAGGCCCCTCTGGGCAGCAGCATGCATCGCCTTCCAGAGAGCAGGATCAATACTCTTGGGCTTCTTCTCCCAGTCAATGATGTCTTCAGAGAAGGCAAAGAACTGCCCACTCTTTAGGGCTTGCCAATTCACCATCTTGCGAAATACCCCAAGGGCCTTGGTCATATGCTTTATGGTTTGACGCACACCCCCAAAGTGTGATAAGAAGGGAGCGGAGGCCACTGCAAGCTGCGTGGCATTGACGGCGGCAGAGGCAAAGTTGAAGCCGATGGCCCAGAAGAATGCGGCCTGTCTAATGGCAGCGAATTCTTCTTGTGGCGTAAAAGCATACTGGAAATACTTCAGAGCATAGTCGCCCACATCTTTGTTGTTCTGCACATTCTCTAGAGCCTCGGATGCCTTGGAGAAAGTAGAAGCACGAGCAATGAAGTAAGCGTTGCGGATGGTCCCCTTGAGAAGGGAGCTATCAAGATAGGAGTCAAGATTGCTCGCATTAATGTAGCCGGGAGTATTCTTACGGCGCACGAACTGGTACTTGACTTGAGAGGTAAAGGTGGCGTGCTTCATCTCCATATTGAAGGTGTCCCATTCTGCAGTATTCTCTGCACCGGGCAGCGCAATACCAAATTTATGGGCAAGAGATTGAATATCTACAAGTTCACCTAGGGCATTCTTGTAGAGGGGAGTACTCTTGAAGTAATCTCTAGAGGGGGACATAGGACTAATGATGTACTTGTCCTCATTCTTGTACTCATCAGGCATGGCATTCATGTGCTCTGCAGTGGTCTGCCGAATGCGCCGCTTCTTGCTAAGGAGCTTCTTGCCGTCACGCTTTAGTATAGGAATATCAAAGTATTCTAGGTAGCGAATTTCTCCCTGCTTAATAGTGCCATCTGCCTCAACAATCTTGTCGTGAACGGCAATAGCGTAATCGCCATGGCGCATGTGGGGAATATAGAATTTACCCTTAAGCTTATTGATCTGCTCAAGGTCCTTGATGAGGGCGTCCAGCTTCTCACTATCAATCTTACCTGCGTCGGGAAGAAGGCCATAGAGGACTGCAAGGGGAGTATTGGGATCAAGGATCGCGCCCATGATCTTACCGGCTTCAGCGATACGCGCCTTGCCCAGTTCATCAAGGGTCATCTGGGAAATCTCGTAGATGTTCTTTACCGTCTGCCAATCCGTGTAATCCAAGTAGAAGGTACTCTCAGCATGGAAGACATCATTGACAGGAATATCTAGCTCTTCGCCGTAGAAGTCCCCGTAGAGACGCTGCATCTCCTTGACGCTGACCCTATAGAGGAAATTCTCAGTGCTTACACCATCCTCATTAAGAGACTGCTGCATATCTTCACTAAGAGCGGTAGGACTAATCTTGTCTTCCAGCATCTCGACAGTCAGGCCGAAGTGATCCATAGCAGCAACGGCCCGCGTCAGATTCTTTGTCTTGTTAATGCGGAGTTGCAGCTTCTTATTGGTGCCTACGACAGAGAAGCGCCACGGATTAGATGCGTAGTTCTCCTTGAAGGTGCGCAACTTGGGTAGCATCTTGTTCTGAATTTCACTAGCCTTGTTGCCCATCTCCTTGGCAACTCTGAAGATAGGCGCAAAGGCCGGATAGTGGTCCGCGATCCATGCGGGATCAGCAATCTTGCGCGCCACCTTAAAGCCCGTGCCTTCACCGTAATCCTGACTGGCAATATTCTCTTCTGTGAAGGGTACCGCCTCAGTGGGAATTACTTCTGCAAAGTTAGTATCAAAGCCTGCGGGCACATCAATAAATTCTGGGACCCTAGTGTAGACGAACTGGTTCTCATCAAAGCTGATCCAATGAGGCAGAAAATCTACAGGATTAATTTGAAGGCCATCAAAGCCCGCACTCTTGAGTACATCAGTAAGAATTTTCCATGCCTTAGCAGGATTCTTAATCATGTCTTGTTCTACACCAAGGAGTATATTATATGTAGCTTCCTTGCCCATATGCTGCTCTATAAGGGCTTCCATGATCGTAAGGGGACTTGGATTCCACTCAGAAATATTAATCATGAGAGGATTCTTCATATTCATAAAGGCCGGAGCAATGCTGGAATCAATGAGATGGAGGTCTGAGGTGGGCATTGACTCATTCATAGCGGAGGCCTGCGAGACTGCCACAATTTCGCCTTCATCTGCCTTGCGCCTGAAGAAGACAATAGGCTGACCATCCGCAGTACGTACCACTGTATTACCAATGGCATCTACCTCGTGAGGAAGTAGAGCCGCATCTAGGCGTAGCTTCTTGAAGTATTCTAGGGTAGCTTCTGTATTAGGGGTGGCGGCCATCTTGCCACTAAGGAAGTCATCATAGATATCTTGGTAGGTTCTGATGTCGTTCTGGGCTAAGAGGTTCCGCATATTCTTGAAGAAGTTCCAGATGCGGCTAAAGATTTCCTTTGCCTTACCATAGAGGGTCTTGGGATTTTTCCCCCTACTCTTCATGAGGTAGTAGGCTTCGAGACCGTAAGCGCGAATCTCCGCCATGCTCTTCTGGGTAACATCTGTACCTGGGAAGATTGCACCTAGCTTCTTTGCCTCTTCTACAACAGCAATAAGCTGATGCTTACTTGAATTGAGAATGTTAATGTCTTCGGAAGAGACAAGGCCTAGGCGTTCTGCAAGATGTAAAGCTTCATGCACTACAACGCGACCATCCTTACTTATAGAGGCAATAGCAATATGGCCTGCATTAGGTAAGGCAGTTGTTACACCTCTAGCAGAGTGGGTTCCCCAAATGATGTAGGGAGCTTCAGTGAAAAACATCCTATTAATGGAGCTTCCCAGAATCTTCTCAGCTAAGGCGCGCATCTCCCCAACAACCTTGGCCCACTTCTCCTGATTCTGAATAGGAACGCGAACTTGCCCATCCTGATACGCATAGCTATTATGTAGAGCGCCCCCTTCTACAGAGGTCCAGCCTTCTGCAAGATTGTCAGTATTGCCCTCTTCCACTTCGTCACGCTCACTGTCAATTACTGACTCTAGGAAGGCATCATCAACATCTGCTTGGGCTGTACCTTCTGCCTCTTCATTGGACATCTGTGCAGCAATTGCCGGGTCTATCTCCGTAGAGTCTTCTTCTACTGCATTCTTTGAAGCTAGGTACTTGGCCTTGCCGCGCCTCTTGCGAGCCAGTTCTGCTTGTCTGAAAGCGTAAGCTTCTAGGAAGTCATTGGCTGCCTTCTCAGTCTGGAAGCGCCTGCCATAAGGCTTGCCTTCAATGGTGATGTCATAGAGGCCATCCTTGGCTAGAGTAGCTTCTGCTGACCCATCCTTGGTAAGGAGCTTGCCCCCCAGATTTACGACAGAGACCGCCTTGATATCTTTCTTGGCAGCACGTCTGGCATTCTTATCAATAACTTCATCAGCATACTGCTTACCCTTGAGGGCACCATGAATGCGGCCCATGTACCATGCATAGTAGGGAATATTGCCTGCCTTGGCATTGGCTTCTAGGTCACCTGTCTCAGCTAATTCTTGACGGCGCACAAGTGAAAGATTGGAGGCTGGGGCTGGCGCACCATTGTAACCATTAATGAAGTGCCCATTAATTAAGGCAGGAATAGCCTCTCGCCGGGAAGCTTTCTCTTCCTCAACTTTCTCTTCAGGAGTCATCAACTCGAAGGCCGACTTCTTAGAGGAGGTTATGTGGGGAGCCTCATCAATCTTAGTAGCCGTGTCTGAGACCTGATTGCCCTTGACTTCTCTAGTGAGGCGCTCCTGTACAAGGTTGCCGTACCAATTGGCATAGGGCGTATCAGCCATAATTTCGTGGAGCCAATAGTCTTCAGACGCCAAGTGTTCGGAGGGCAGCTTCTTTATGAGTTCCTGAATATCCTTTACGGTCAGAACTTTGGGTAGCTTTCCAAGGTACTTCTTGATGACATCTTTGCGCACATCCTTATTGTCCTCGGGGATAGCAACGTCAGTAGCATTAGGCGTAATGACGCTATTAGAGGGCACCGTAATAAGGTGTGCAATCTTCTGAGAGGTCTCTTGGTCTGCTGTCTCCTTGCGGCCCGCAAGATAATTCTTGAACCATTCTTCCCGGCCAAGGAGTTTGCGCAGGAAATGATTCTTGTTATTGAGTGTCTTGTGCGAGACCTTATCAAGGAAAGCTACAAGCTGATCTTCTGTCAGAGTGGCAGGAGCAGGCTTGCCCATAGTGCGCTGCCATGCCTTCTGTGCATTAAGGCTAAGCCCACTAGCAAAGTTGGTCATGACTACGACAGGAGCAGGAGCTTCCTTCTTGGGAGCCTCTACTTTAGCTTCAGCCTTAGCCTCTACTTTGGAGGCCTCTGCTTTGGGCGCTTCTACCTTGGCAGTATTGCCCTTGATTATTGCCGCCTTTTCTTTACCCTTGACGGTCTTAGGAGCCTCATCAGAAAGAAGGGGATCAATCTCTTCAGTAGTAAAGGAGCCTACTTCAGAATCTTCGCCTGCAATAAGGGAGACAATTTCTGTGGAAGTGAAAGGACCTACTTCAATTTGTTCTTGCTCTTCGACACTCTGGGCGAGTTTGCCAAGGCCCGCCTTTGTGCCATTGGGTACACCTTCAGTGGAAAGGCCTTCTTCCTTTAGGACTTCTTCGCCCTTTGCGACAAGTTCCTCATCAAGTGCTACATCGGTGGAAAGGCCCGCAAGCGTATCCTTGATGGCTTTCTCAATTTGATCTGCTTCTTCCTTGGCAGTACGATCACTATTGTGCTGCAGGAAGTTGCCGAAACCACCAAGGAGACCACCAACTGCCGCGCCTGAGGCTGCAGAATTGAGGATGCCCATGATGTCATCATCTGTAAGGGTGATGCCCAAATCTTTGATGTATTTCTCGGCAGCTACGTCTACAGCTTCCTGCGCCCCTTCAGTAATGCCTTCAGAGGCAATACCGCCTGCAATGCCTGTGAGTACTTTACGTACTGCCTTGGAATCACTAGTAGACATTAGCGCCTTGAGGAAACTCTTACCAAAGACTTTACCCATTGGCCCGCCAAGTAGGAGGCCAAAGCCGATAGAGTCGAGAGCAGCCTTTACGCTACCTGCAACGGTTGCTGCCCCAGCATTCTCAAGACGAGAGTATGATTCACCTGTATTCAGGACGAAGGATGCGGGGGCAGAGCCAATAGCTGCAGTCATGGCAGCATGTGATAGCTTGGGGACGAGGCCTGCGCCTGCGGCCACTTCAGGGACGATTGCTCCGGCGAGTGGCATCAAAGAGCCTGCCAGCATAAGGTTAAGGGTCTGTTGCGCCAGTTGCCCCGTGGCCCACTCGAAGCCCGAGAAGAGGCCATCAATTTCTTCAATGGATTCTACAGGTACAGCAATATTCTCGGCAATATCCCCAAGGACTGTACGCCGCTTATTGAAGTAATCTTTTGCGTCATCAGCGCCGGTTACATCTGAAAGGTATTCACCGAAGCCCGCGACCATGGAGGCTGTGCCGTAGGCACCCTTACCTAGGTTGTTCCACAGGCCTTCGAAGTAGTTCTGATCCTTGGGGTCGGGGGGCGTAGGCTCAGGAGAGACACGCGCCTTAGGTGCGGGCATGTTCCAATTGGTTTCATTAGCAGCTTGCTGAAAATGCTCGAAGTCGTCATAAGCATTCTGGTACTGGGGCCAATAAAGATTTAGAATTTCTTCATCGGTATCCTTTGCAATAAGAGGATTGCCCTGCTTTAGTAGCTCTGTTAATGTGGCCATTGGTTCTGTGTTACGTACCTTCGGGTTTATCTTGTACTGGCATGATAGAAGTAATATACTGATCTGCCAGAATTCTGGCGGTCTCCATCGCTGCATCCTGTGCGGTCATGCCCTCTGGGAGCATACCGTTTAAATCCTGTTCTTGATAGATTTTCAGGAGGTCTACAGTGAGTTCGGCTTCTAGTTCACCGCGTAGGCGGCTAGGATCATTAGCAAGTTTAGCAATATTAGTGTTAGTTAGAATCTCATCAATTCTAGCTTCTGTCAATTCTCCCTCAAGGCCAAGACCTTCAAGATTACCCTGCAGTTCTTCACGGGCAAGATCGAGACGCTCACGACTGACGGCGATAGTCTCTCTATTGACTTCAAGGTTGCCTTCACTCATCCGCTGATTATGCGTCGCAATAGCCTCGGCCAGCTTCTGATCGCGTGCCTCTGAGTCACGAGCCATCTGCTTATCGGTTGTGCCCTGATAGGCGTCGATGCCACGACCCATCGCCCCGAAGAGGCCTTCGCCGGGCTGCTGCTGCATCATGGCTGCGCCTAGTGACATCATGGCCTCATTATTGCCAAAGAAGTCTGCTAGTGTAAATTCATCAGAAGCGGCAGCGGGAGGCATGGCAGTAGCTCTAGCTGTTATTCTTTCCTGAGCAGGAAGCGGTGTGTCTGTGGCCCCAAAGTCTGAAGGCGTGTGTGGCGCGCCCGGAACAACGGGGTCAGGGCGGAACTGCTCTGAACTATTATAGCGCGGAGGCGGTGATGCACCCGGAGTTCCCCCATCTCGGCCAGCGCGTTCCTCAGGTGTAATCCATGCAAGGTCACCTAGCCAGTCAAAATTATTCCTAATAGATTCACCTATTCTATTATTAATGGCAACTGAATCTTCACCAAAGACATTAGCGAGCATGTCCGAGAAAGAGATATTTGGAATTTCTTGTGCAGCATAGTCACTCGCAGAGCCAAAGTAATCTGAGAGCCTTTCTACTAGACCCCCCTCTTCGTACTTGCGGCCATAGAAGTCCTGCTGTGTATTTGCTCCGCCTGAAAGAGAAGAGGAACTTCCTAGGAGTTGATCTACGAATTTGCTAATGACTATAGTATCTTCAGGACTAATTGCTTTCTGAGGTAGGGGTGCTACTGGGATTTGACCCTGACGACCATCAGTTGAAGACCCTTGAAGAGAGGCAGCAATGCCATCTCTAATAAGATTGGGGTCGTAAGGATTAGAGCCATTCTCAAATTCAATAATGGCAGATACAATGCTGTGCATCGTCGCGGGGTCAGACACATTCAGTGCATCTCCCGGCTGCACGCCCACTCTGTCAGCTACATAGTTAGCGTAGCCTTCAGTATCATTCTCATGCGCCGGGGCAAAGCGGCCAATGATGTCCTCTACGGTATTGAGGCCATAGGACTTCTCGTAATTGGATAGGAGCTTACTAAGTGCCCTGATGCCTGAGGTGGGCGTCTCGAAAGATTCAAAGCGACCTTCACTATTGTCTGCATAGTTAGAACCTTGCCAATCATTGCGTGAGTCGTATACGATGTTGCCGGGATTATTTGAGGTCAGGCCCCCTGTAGCGTACTTGCGTACGAGACCCCCCTTCTTGAAGCCTAGCCAGCCGCCCGCATCAAAGCCCCCAGTAGAGTCTACAATACCTGCAAGGCCTGCAAGGGATGAGAGGGGATTGCCCGGTCCCGCATTCGTCCGTGTATTGGTGTCTGCAATACCATTAGGTAGCCCGTTAATAGTGCTTGAGTAGTTGCCCGCGACTTCCCAAGGATACTGTGAGTAGTAGTCTG
>Ga0222673_1000354_pt1 | contig 22328 bp, 15 predicted proteins | sample AntAcemetagen801_FD_179845 | JGI IMG/M metagenome (GOLD analysis project Ga0222673, IMG submission 179845) | Saline water microbial communities from Ace Lake, Antarctica - #801 | ecosystem: Environmental > Aquatic > Non-marine Saline and Alkaline > Saline | place: Antarctica: Ace Lake...
ACAACATTTCCTTTTGTATCAGCTGCATCTTCAGCCAGTACGCGTCCCTTGATTGCTTTTGAGAAAGCAATTTCGATACCAGAAGCACTGATTCGACTAATCTTTGTTCCTTGCTTAGTTTTACAATCCTCGTTAGTGATGATTGCGTCCTGAGCAACTACGAAGAGTCGACGAGTAAGGTATCCAGCTTTAGCAGTTTGGAGCGCAGTATCGGCGAGACCCTTACGTGAACCGTGAGTAGTAATAAAGTACTCAATCGGACTCATACCTTCTTTCATAGAAGAAAGTACTGGGAACTCAAGAGTTTCACCACGAGTATTCACGATAAGCCCCTTCATACCAGCCATCTGTGCAATCTGTCCTAGTGAACCTCGAGCGCCAGACTTCCACATTTCAAAAGCAGAACCATTTTCACTAAGTGTTTCAGGAAGAATTTGTTCAATTGAACTCTTAGCTCGGTGCCAAATTTCAATAACCATTCGTCGTCGTTCATCTTTTGAAATAAGACCGTTATCAAAGTGTGCCATTACTTCTCTTTCTTCTTCGCGAGCCTTAGCAATGATTGGGACCTTTTCTGCAGGAACAACCACTTCATCAATACCCCAAGTAGTACCAGAAATAGTAGCGTACTTGAAACCAAACCGTTTTAGTCTGTCGACAATCGGAGGAACAGCGTCAGTTCCTTGATCATCAATTAGATCAATTACGATATTGAACAAAGTCTTCTGCACAACCACATCATTAATGAAAGCGTGGTCACTTGGAAGAACACTGTTGAACAATAAACGTCCAACTGTTGTTTCAAACATCTGACCTTCGTACTGTGCGTACTTAGGTGTATCAGTAGCCAAAACCTTAATCGTTGCTCGGAAATCTATTAGTCCGTAATCATAGGCGTTAATAGCATCGTTTGGTGATGAGAAGTATTTCCCTTCGCCCTTAGCACCAGCGATTATTTTAGTCATCCAGTAAGCGCCCAGTGCCATATCTAGTAGTTTTTCAGACACAACCGGTTCAGAACTACCAGGCTTAAGAATATTTTTATTGGCAGAAATCATTGTCTTTGCCTCCATTTGAGCTTCTTCAGAAAGTGGTACGTGAACAGCCATCTGGTCACCATCGAAGTCCGCATTAAACGCTCGACAAACAAGCGGGTGAACTTGGATAGCATTTCCTTCAATCAATACTGGTCGGAAAGCTTGGATACCTTGTCGGTGAAGGGTCGGAGCACGGTTTAGAAGCACGTGTCGGTCTTTAATCACACCTTCAAGAATCGCCCACACTTCTGGAACTCCATCTTCAATCAGACGACCAGCACCGCGAATGTTATAAGCTAGTTCTTGTCGAAGGAGTTCAGAAATAACAAATGGACGGAATAATTCCAAGGCCATATGCTTTGGTAGACCACATTGGTCAAGGTTTAATTCTGGACCAATCACAATTACAGAACGACCAGAATAGTCTACTCGTTTACCAAGTAGGTTCTGTCGGAAGTATCCTTGCTTGCTCTTTAGATAGTCTGAGAGAGACTTAAGTGGTCGACGCTGAGCCTGACTCATAGATGAGTAAGCAGCGTTACCATGACGGATAGAGTTGTCGATAAGAGCGTCCACAGCCTCTTGAAGAATTCGTTTTTCGTTACGCAAGATAACATCCGGCGCCATAATATCGATAAGTTTCTTCAGACGGTTGTTTCGGTTGATAACACGACGATAGAGGTCGTTTAGGTCAGAAGAAGCATGACGACCACCTTCAAGTGCAACCATTGGTCGCAAGGCTGGAGGAATAACTGGAATACGAGTAAGGAACATCCATTCTGGACTAACGCCAGAAATTATCATTCCTCGGATTAATGAGAGACGTTTATCAAGCTTCGCTCTTTCTGCTGCACCAGCAGTTTCTCTTTCCTTTTCCAAACGTTCACGCAACTCTTCAAGTTTAATCTTTTTAAATAATTCAAAAAGACTTTCGGCACCAATTTGTGCTTCGAAAAGAGTTGAATATTTGATTGAAAACTTATGAAGAGTATTTTCATCAAGTACTGCCCCCAACTTAATGCTTTCAATCTCCTTCTTCACTTCGGTCATACGAATCTTCAAAGCATCCTTAGCTTCATCGTTGGAAAGTTCTTTTAGTTTATTTTTGTATTCAGCACCAAGATCATTTAACAAACGAGCTCGCTCAGATTCTGAAACCTTAGTCACAATGTATCCAGCAAAGTAGATAACTTTTTCTACACTGGCAGCAGTAATGCCCAAAATAAGAGCAATACGACTAGGTACTCCACGTAGGAACCAAATGTGAGACACCGGTACACAAAGGTCGATATGACCCATACGTTCACGACGTACAATAGCGCGAGTAACTTCTACTCCACATTTTTCACAAGTAATACCTTTGTATCGAATACCACGGTACTTCTTACATGAACACTCATAATCCTCTACTGGACCAAAAATACGTTCGTCGAAAAGACCGTGTTTTTCTGGACGTTGAGTTCGATAGTTGATGGTTTCCGGTTTTGTAACTTCTCCAAATGACCAGTCAAGAATTCGTTCTGGTGATGCCAACTTAAGACTCACTTGAGAAAACTGCTGCGGCATACGCTTTGGTCGCGGTGTGCTGCTGCGATTTGTGTTTGTTTTTTGCGTTTCCATAGTTATTTATTTAAGTGATTAATCTTTAGTGGCAATTCCTTCATCAACATTCTCTCGAGTCAGGTCTACATCTAGTGATAGACCGCGAAGTTGATTAACCAGTACGTTAAAGGCAGCTGGTGTATGAGGATGGCTAATACGTTCGCCTCGAACAATGGCATCGAAAGCAGCGCTTCGTCCCACAATATCGTCAGACTTGATAGTTAACATTTCACGAAGAGTATAGGCAGCTCCATAACCTAGAAGCGCCCACACTTCCATTTCTCCAAATCGCTGACCACCAACCTGCGCCTTACCTCCAAGCGGCTGCTGAGTAATAAGGGAGTATGGACCAATAGAACGCATGTGAATCTTGTCTTCCACCATATGGTGAAGCTTAAGGATATACATATATCCAATTGCAGTTTTCTGTGCAAACTCCTCACCTGTTCGTCCATCTCGAAGTTGCAACTTGCCGTCTTCTGGCAATCCTGCTTCTTTAAGTTCAGCCTTAATATCATCTTCAGACGCTCCAGCAAATGGTGGCACCACTGCTTGATAACCAAGCGTGTTGGCAGCCATACCAAGGTGAAGCTCAAGAATTTGTCCCAAGTTCATACGACTAGGTACACCAAGTGGAGTTAGGAGAATATCAATTGGCTTTCCATCCTCTGTGTATGGCATATCCTCTTCTGGAAGAATACGAGAGATAACACCCTTGTTACCGTGTCGTCCAGCTAGCTTGTCACCAACTGATATATTACGAACCTGAGCAACAGTAATAAGAATCTTCTTAATTACTCCACTATCAAGTTGATCACCATTCTCACGTGAGAAGATCTTTACACCAATAATTCGTCCTCTCTTACCAGCACCTAGGCGCAGTGAAGTGTCTTTAACATCTTTAGCTTTTTCACCAAAAATAGATCGTAGCAGACGTTCTTCTGGAGTAAGTTGTGTTTCACCCTTTGGCGTTACTTTACCAACTAAGATATCACCAGGTCGAATTTCGGCACCGATACGAACCACACCATTCTCATCCAAGTTTCGAAGCTTAAGTTCAGAAACGTTTGGAATATCTGGAGTTGTCACTTCAGGGCCTAGTTTTGTATCACGAACAGCAACATCCAATTCTTCAATGTGAATAGACGCAAATTTACTCTCCTTTACCAATCGTTCAGAGATAATAATCGCATCTTCATAGTTGGCACCGCTCCAGCTCATAAAAGCTACCAAAGCGTTCTGGCCAACAGCGATTTGCCCGTTGTCAGTTGACGAAGTATCAGCTAGTAAGTCTCCGCGCTTAACCTTATCTCCAATTGTTACTGCTGGACGATGATAGAAAGCAGAGAAGTCATTCGTTCTTTGGAAAGTAGTCAGGGTATATTCTTTCTTCTTGCCATCATTTTGTTTAACGACAATATGCTTTGAGTCTGACTCGATAACTTCACCAGCTTCTTCGGCCAAAAGTACTCGGCCAGTATCAGTAGCAGCCATCTTTTCAATTCCGGTCGCAACGATAGGCGCCTCCTGGATAACACAAGGAGTAGCCTGCTTCTGCATATTAGAACCCATCAAAGTACGGTTCGCATCATCATGATTCAAAAATGGAATCATTGAGGTAGCGATAGAAAAAGCTTGGTTAGTAGCAACATCCATATACTCAACATCCTTGCTATTTACCGCTCGCGGTTCACCGTTGCGTCTCGCTTCAATGAATTTTTCTTTTATCTTTCCTTTATCATCAATCTCTATAGCTGAGTGAGCAATGTAATAGTGCTCCTCTTCGTGGGCGTTTAGGTAAACTATTTCAGCTGTAACAACACCCTTTTCTACCTTAGCGTATGGAGTTTCGATGATACCAAAACGGTTCACACGAGAATACATTGCTAAACGAAGGATAAGACCAATGTTCGGTCCTTCAGGTGTATGAATCGGACAAAGACGTCCATAGTGACTGGTGTGTACGTCTCGTACCTCAAAGCCAGCTCGTTCACGAGTAAGTCCACCTGGACCAAGCGCTGACATAGTTCGCATGTGTTCTAGCTCAGCTAGAATATTTTGCTGACTAGCAAACTGCGAAAGCTGGTTGGTAGTGAAGAACTCCTTAATAGCAGCTTGTAGTGGACGTGGGTTGATTATCTGCATCGGCAGAGAAGTTTCAGCCTCGATAGTACTCATTCTGTCCTGAATATTTCTCTTCATGCGAGTCATACCAACACGAACACGCTGTTGAAGCATTTCACCAAAGTATCGGATGCGACGAAAACCTAGGTGGTCAATATCATCTGGCAAAGCGTCAGGAGTATGATTCTTTTCAATGATGGTAGTGATAATGAGCTTTACATCTTCAAGAGAAACAGTACGGTCATCAGTTGCTTTTTTGTCAGTTGGACGACCAAAGCGTTCATTGAAGTGATGACGACCAATTTCAGAAAGGTCATAACGATCACCTGAGAAAATAGAATCAACAAATTCACGAGCATTATCAACGGTAGCTAGATCACCGTCACGTAGTCGCTTGTATATTTCTACATATGAATCCTCAACTGTCTTTGCTGGGTCCTTCTCAATAGTCGCTTTCATGTATTCCTCACCTCTCTCAACCTTCTTAAAGAGATCGATAATTTCTTTATCAGTCTTGAGACCAAACACACGAAGAAGAGAAGAAAGCGGGAACTTCTTCTTGCGGTCAATCTTTACATAGATAACACCGTCATGCTCAGATTCAATTTCAACCCAAGCTCCACGCGCCGGAATAATTTTGGCACCAAAGTAAATATTTCCTTTTTGCTCTTGTGAAGTGAAGAAAATACCATAACTACGAGCTAGCTGCGGAACAATAACTCGTTCAACACCATTAATAATGAAAGTACCTTGAGCAGTCATAACCGGAATATCGGCTAAGAAAATCTCTTGATCCTTTTCACTCTCAAAAGTTTTATTCTTTAGAATGATGTTGGCACGAAGCGGTGCATCATATGTGAGCTTGTTGGCCTTAGCATGTTCAGGTGTACACTTTGGATTTCCCAATTCGTACTTCTTGAACTGCAATTCAAACTTTTTGTCTGAATAGTCGGCAATCGGAGAAAACTCCTTAAATACCTCCTTAAGTGCATCCTCAACAAACCACTTGAATGACTCCATTTGTGGCTCAATAAGATTTGGCAACTCAATACGAGGTGCCTGGAACTTAGCAAAAGTTCTAGTTGGCAATGAACCAACCGATACTCCACTATGAAGTGCGTCTCCTAAACTTTTTTCCATGTCTAGCTTTTCTTATAAACAAACCACACAAAAAAGATAACGCTGAAAGCGCTTTATCGTATTTTACTGCGGTTATACTATTAAAAATTGCATCACTATTTTTATATAACTGCCCGTTCTACGAAACAGTCATAATATCCCCGCCTTAGTTTGAGATGCAACCGAAACTCACTCATCCCCCAAAGTTGCGTTGTGACCGGGATTATACAGCATCTAGGTAATAAAGCAATACTTATCATGCCTATAAAGGAATGAACTGAAATTTATATTAATTGACTACACTCAAAAACAATATATGGTAATAAAAGATTTAAGGGAGAAGGAAATGATTAGTATCATAGACTTAACCAAACAAGAAAAACAACTCGAATTCAGCGAGATAAAATGGCCCATTGGCACCTACGAAGAGCTTGTACTTACAGACTACGGTCAATTTGGATACCATCTCTATACAGTAGACAGTGACGAAAAAGTAACGGGGATTGAGTTACCCTATAATATGCTACCAATACAAGCGATGATTCGCTTTAATGTAAATTATTTTCTTTTTACTACTGAGGAATGGATAAGTCCGAATGAATTCGCAAAAAAAATGACTGAGGCACAAATTGACTGCACAGTTTTTGCACTAAACGAATTCTGTGCCTACCTACAATTAAACTGACTAGAAGAAAAGGGGTGTACCTAGGTCTCATCACACATTCGTGTGATGAGACCTAATTTTTTGCGCGGTGGGTTTCTATGTCCTTATGGTTGCCAGAGAGGAAAACTTTTGGAACTGAATACTTTTTCTTTTTATATTCAATGGTTTCGGGACGAGTATAAGTTTCGCCAGATGTTACTCTCCTATCCTCAAGCGAAGCGATTTCTCCTAGTACTCCAGGAATTTCTCTAGCTACGGCATCAATAATAGTAAGAGCTGGAAGCTCACCACCTGTTAATACATAGTCACCAACAGATACCTCATCAGCCTTCAAGATTTTTTTAACTCGTGAATCTATACCCTCGTAGCGACCAGAGATAAATACCAAATGGTCGTATTTGGCAGCGTATTGTTTTGCCAATTTTTGATCAAACTGCTTACCTCGCGGTGACATTATTAATGTCTTAACTTTCTTTTGGTTTTTCTTCTTCCCCACTGCCTTATCCCAAGCTCTTAAGATTGGTTCTGCCTGCATCACCATCCCTGGCCCACCCCCATATGGTCTATCGTCTGTTTTATTATGCTTATCTTTAGAAAACTCACGTGGATTATAGTAATTGACTTCAATTTTCTTTCCGCGGTTTTTTGCTCCCCTGCCTTTATCAGTTTTTTGCGCACGCCCCAAAACACTAGCGTCTGTATACACTTTACATATTTCTGGAAACAATGTAATTACATGAAAATTCATATTTGAAATCCTATCACAAAATTTATAACAAAATAGGCACGTCCCATGGGACGTGCCTATTTTGAGTAGTTCGTCGTTTTTTTCGAAAATTATATCTTTAGGTTTCCTATAATTTCTCCAGATTATATCTTTAGGTCGTCGATAGCCTGGTCTAATGACTTAGCCTCAACAACATCGGCAGGAGCCTCAGAATTTTCTGTGGGTTCCATAGATGATTCCATATCTTTAGAAACAGACTTGGTTCCGCCTTCTGGCTCATTAATTTTTAGATTAACTCGCGCATCATGCTTCATACCTACCACTCTTAATAGAGTACGAATGGCCTTGGCTGTGTTGCCGCTGCGACCAATTATCTTACCCATATCGTCGGCATGCACATCCAAAGTAAGGAGTACGCCCATCTCATCAACGGTGCGGTTAGTTTTGACAGTATCCGGATTATCAACTAGCGATTTCACTAATGTTTCGAGAAATTGCTGATCTTCGTGTTCATGCATAGTCAATTATTGTGAACGTTAATTCTGATAAGCATCCGCATGCTGAAATATCAGCTACGTAGCTATTTAAATAGTACGAGAGAAGTATCTCCCAGTCAACAAGAAAACGGGTATATTTCTTATTCTTTTGCGGCCTCTTCTTTTACTTCTTCAACTTCTGGAGTTTCTTTCACCTCTTCCTTTGGTACCTCTTCAGTTTTTTCAGCTTCTACAACTTCTTCCTTTACCTCTTCTTCTTTTGGAGATTCTTCCGTTGCTACTTCTGGAGCAGTCTCTTCGGCGGGAGTATCTGCAGATGCTACCTCTTCAGCTGCTGCGGCCGCTTCCGGATTAACAATTGGTGACTTTCTTGGCAAAACATTTATCTTTTTACCTTCGATTACTTTTTGAGTAACTAAAAGGTTGTGTACAGTCGGAGAAGGTTGTACACCTTTAGCAATCCACTCTCGAGCTTCATCGGCCTTAATTTGTACCTGACCAACTTTAGGATTATAAGAACCCAAAAGAGCCACATTTTTATTGCTCTTAGGACCAGTACGTTTGTCGGTAACGACAATTCGGTATGACGGGTTATTCTTTCGGCCAACCCTTTGTAGACGCATCATTAACATATGAATTTTATAAGTTCATGCAAGCTTCACTCGCTCGATTATGAACAAACGTTGCCACCAGTTTGTTCACAATACTCGCTCGATTGCTTGTAAGTGGCACAAGAGTATCAAAATAGTAAAGAATGTCAACATAGTAGACAAGAGAAAGCCCGTGCCATGGGAGGAGGAATGACACGGGCTCCTTGTTGATCAGGCCATTTTCAACCCACTCATATGTCGCCAGCATGCGACACGGAGCCAATATGACATGATCATTGTTCAAGATCGTTTAACTATTTATACACCCACCCACTTTATCTGCCAAGTCTTGCAATGTGCATATTTCTAAGTTTTTATTTTAATGGCTAATGTGGTACTTTTTACCCAACAAATATATGACTAATAAAACTTATCAAGGAGTGATTATGGTCCGAGGCAAAGGCACCGGATTTTTCACGGTAGACGAAGACACTGAAGATGTAGTAATTGCTCGTGAGGATTTAAACTTTGCTCTTAACGGGGACGTGGTGGAAATAGAACTAAAAGAAAAAGTCTCAGGTAGACGACAAGAAGCTGCCGTATTAAAAGTACTAGAGCCAGCGCACAAAGAAATAATTGGTGTGGTAAAAGAATTGCGTGAAGGAGAAAAAATCTCCTATTACCTACACCCTGATAATCATCGTATTCATGTGCGGCCGCGGTTGCTGGAGGCAACCGCGGCCGACCTAGGCTACAAAGTAGTTACCAAAATTAAAAACTGGAATGACCCTCAGACTGAACCAGAATCAGAAATCACTGAAAACCTAGGGAAAGCCGGCGAGCACGAAACTGAAATGCAGGCCATTATCCGCAGCGGTGGCTTTTCGGAAAATTTTGATGAGATGGTAGCAAAGGCAGCTCAAGAACTCTATGACAACAAAGAGCAGATATTTGTTGACGCTGAAAAAGATGAGAAGCGTCGTGATATGCGTGACGTTAAAACTTTTACCATCGACCCAGCAGACGCTAAAGATTTTGACGACGCTTTATCTATTAAAAAATTAGACAATGGAAACCATGAAATTGGTATCCATATTGCTGATGTTTCTCATTATGTAGAGGAAGGCGGACATATTGATATGGAAGCTCGCGATCGTGGTACTTCAATCTACCTAGTAGACCGAGTAATTCCAATGCTTCCGGAAGTACTTTCAAACGACCTGTGTTCCCTTCGACCCAACGAAGACCGCTTGGCTTTTTCTGCCGTTTTTGAAATGAATGATGACGCTGCTGTGGTGAAAGAGTGGTATGGACAAACCATCATCCATTCTGACAAGCGTTTTAGTTATGAAGAAGCACAAGAAGTCCTAGATACTAGCAATGGCTCTCACTTAGAAGATTTGCAAGTGATGATGAAGCTAGGTCGTATCCTACGCAACCGTCGCTACAAAGCAGGAACTATTGCTTTTGAACAGTCAGAAGTGAAATTTGAGCTAGATGAAACCGGCTACCCTGTCAGAGCGTATACAAAAGAGCGTACTGAAACTATGTTAATGATTGAAGATTTTATGCTTCTAGCTAATCAAAGTGTAGCTACCTACATCAATAAGCTTTGCAAAGACAATGGAAAGAACCCAGCGTTTATTTACCGTATTCACGATGTACCAGATCCAGAGAAGATTGAAGAACTAGCAATCTTTATTCATGCTCTCGGTTATGAATTTAATACCAAACAAGGCATGGTGAGTGCTAAGGATATTAATAAACTACTGAAAGAGATTGACGGTACCCCTGAAGAAAATTTACTAAAAACAGCAACTATTCGATCTATGGCGAAAGCAGTATATTCCACCAAAAATATTGGTCACTTTAGTCTAGCCTTTGATTTCTACACTCATTTCACCTCCCCAATTCGTCGCTACCCCGACCTTATGGTTCATAGACTACTACGAAGACATCTTGATGGATCAAACATTGGCGGAACAGAAACCGCAAAATTTGAAAAACTATCTATACAATCATCTGAGAGAGAGTTGGTTGCAGTGCGAGCGGAGCGAGACAGTATCAAATACAAGCAAGTGGAATATATGTCGCCAAAGGTTGGGCAAACATTCACTGGCGTTATTACCGGAGTTACTGACTGGGGAATTTATGTACAAGAAAAAGATTCGCAGTCTGAAGGAATGGTAAAACTTTCTAGTATTAGAAGTGACTACTTTGAAAACGAAGCTAGTAAGTATCGAATCAAAGGCCGAAACTCGGGAAAGACTTACCAACTTGGTGATGAAGTACAGATAAAGCTCACTAGAGCTGACCTTGAAGAAAAACAACTCGATTTTGAGCTGGTGTAAGAAAGTTGTCTTTCCTTTCAACTATAGGTATTATAAATTTAGCACTTGATCCTCAAGCTGCTAGAAAGGAGAAAATCATGGCACATCGCTATGAAGTGCAACTGAGCCAGTACGATACTGGTCCACCTGAACTGGCACAGCACCTGTATGATTTCCAGCGTTTTTTTGAAAGCTACGGTAATCTACATGAGTCCAGAGTGGAGCTCACCCCTCAACCAACTTGGAAAGCCCACCTTTGTACTAATCATAACTTAGACGTAGTCAAAGGTGATGCAAAAAAAACTTTTGGGGGGTTTGAACTAAAAATAACCTCCGCAACAACAGGAGAATGTCATGATTGCAGAAACGCAGCGTGACGAAGGGCCCGGAAACAAATGCATTCAAACATGCATCATGTCCGGGCTTTTTCCATGCTCAATATATTATTTGAGAAAAATCAACAAATAGGATGACGCGTTAAAAACCTGTGGTTTATTTAGCTACCTTAACTGCTTCGTCGAGCTTGACTGAAAGTAACTTGGAAACTCCATCTCCAGCCATAGTGACTCCATACAAAATCCCAGCACGGCTCATGGTCTCACGGTTGTGAGTTATTAGTATCAACTGAGACCTTTCCGACAAAGCGACTATCATATCTCCATAGCGACGACTGTTGGCCTCATCAAGAGCAGCGTCCGTCTCATCCAAAATCACAAACAATGGCGGGTTCACCTGACTCATGGCAAAAATGAGAGCGATGGAAGTAAGAGCTCGTTCACCTCCAGAAAGCATCTCCAGACCGCGTACACGCTTGTTAGGCAGCTTTACATCAATATCTATGCCTTCCATAGCTTCTTCAGTTTCCTCATCCTCAGAGGCTAATTCAAGGATCTCCTCCTCACTCAGCTCAGAGTTTGTTCTTCGCTTACGAGATTGAATCTTAACCTCCTGCAATGAAGCATTCCCGCCACCAAACATTAGTGTGAAAAATCGACTAAACTCTGTATCAATTTTTTTAATACCGGCTGCAAACTGCACATTCAGCTGTTCGGTTAATTCCACAATTAGACTTTCTAACGTTTCAACTGAAGCGGTTAGGTCCGATACTTCACGCACCAAGAACTCATCCCTTTCTTTTACCTCCTTGTATTCTTTTTCAATATCATCATTAGCACCGCCCAGCTCTTCCAATCGAACTTTTAATCTCTCTAATTGCCTGCGCCTATCTAATTGCTTTACTCTGTCTTCAGTAGTTATTTGTTCAACAGAAACCTTATCCTCACCTTCCATAACTTCGTAGGTTTGATAAGAAGCAGCTGCGCGACCAATGAGCGCAACCGCTTCTTGCAGCTCACGTTTAAATTCGTCGCGGTCGCGCTCATTCATGCGAATCTCCTGCTCCAATTGACTCAACTTCATCTCGCACTCTTTTTGCTCACTTACTATTTTAAAAACGGCCCGTTCTGCTTCACGACTCTCTACGGTCTCAGCTTCGATAGCTTCTTTTACTTTTTCATATTCTCCTTCTACCTGTTTCTCTTCCTCTACCAATTTACCCAAATCATCTTCTAAGCTATCTTTCTTGCTACTTAAATCTTTTAGTTCGTCTTCTTCAACCTCAGTATTGATAATACTTTCACCTCGACTCTTACTCATAAGAAAAGTCTTGAGTTGATGAGCAACATCTTGCAGAGCGCGCTTTAACAGATTTATATCCGTCAAACGCTGAGAATTTTCTGCGACTCCTTCTATTTCAGTCAACAACTTACTCACCTCTCCAACCGGTATGAGCTTTTCTTCTACCTCTACTGCCTGATTTTTCTTAGACTCTATTCTGCGTATCAAAAAATCTACCTGCCCTTCAAGTTGGCCAACTCTTCGTGTTAATTCTTGCCGCCTTTGCCTTACTGAAGATAGTTTCTCTTCCACAGCAAACAACTTGTCTCTCTTTTCATCTTTTCCAGCTTCGGCCAACGTATGCTTAGCCTTAGCCAACTCAGACTCCAATTCTCTCAACTTTTCCTTCGGCTCGGCTGAATCTGCATTTAGACGATCACTATGAAAAGCCAGGTAGGTGTCTTCTCTTTTTAAATAATCAGCATACTTGTCGGTAAGCTCATCCCGCAATTTAATAGATTGCTCAATTTTTTTAACCTGTCTTTCTAAGAACTTAAGATGTGGTGCAACTTCACGACGCAATGACTCAACCTTTTCAATATTTTCTCTGGTCTTTCCTAGCTTCTTTTCCGCTTCGCCTTTTTTGTATTGAAAAACCTTAAGACCTAAAGCGTCTTCTATCATCTCTCTTCTTTCTTTAGGGCTGGCGGTCAGGATGCGGTCAGCTTCTCCCTGAGAAATTATATGATGGCCAGTAGGTCCAATATTTGCAGCGGCTAATATTTCTTGGATATCTTTCAGCCTTACTTTTGAACCATTGATTGAATACTCATTTTGACCATCACGATGTACTATTCTTTCCAAAACTATCTCATCAAAATCAACCGGAAAAACTCGTTTTTGATTATCTAAAGTTATCGCCACCGAAGCGCGATTGGAGCGTGATATTTGTTCTGAGCCATTAAAGATAAGGTCTTCTCCTTTCTTTCCTCGCATAGATTTTAAAGACTGTTCTCCTAGTACAAAGCGAAAAGACTCGGCCACATTGGACTTACCAGAACCATTAGGACCAACAATTGCTGTGATGGAAGAAGAAAACTCTAACTCGCCTTTTTTTGCGAATGACTTAAAGCCGCTGATAGTAAGATCTTTTAGATACATTCTTTAAATTATTTATCCACCTGGATTTATCACTATTCCGTACTGCTCTGCTGGACCATCGCTATCGCAAATAGTTTGCCAGTTTCCTTTACTTTCATCTATCAAAACAGCATAAACAATTACAGTCCCAGAGCCCCCAGCAAGCGGACAATTATAGTCCGAGTCATAATGATAATCTTGTTCAGGACTTCTTCTGTCAGCTGAGATTCTTATAAACTGCCCAAGATCATCGTCAACATCATTTCCCACCCCAATATCCTGACTGTAATCAGGAAACTCTCCATAACGCTCAAAGTATAAGCGTGCCGCCACTCCCAACTGATCAATATCAGCTATTCTCTTAGAATCGTCAGCCTTATCTATAGACGGCCAAAGACCACCCATAAAAATAGAAGCCAGAATCGCAATTACTGATAACACTACCAGTAATTCAATCAGACTAAATCCAGTAGAAAGTCTACCTTGGGAGCTTATTTTCATATGAATATGTTAGCACACTAGAGGCCCCTAACCCGCAGGGTTAGGGGCCTAAGTTGTGAGTTTACCAACCCTTAGCCTCAATCGCTTTTTCGGCCGCCGCTTGTTCGCCCTCCTGTTTTGATCGTCCTTGTCCTTCGGCTACTTTTTCCCTTCCTAAGTACACACCGATGGTAAACATCCGATCATGATCTGGACCTGCTTGCGCAACCAAATCATAAGTAGGAGTAATAGAAGCATGTTCTTGTGATAGCTCCTGAAAACGACTCTTCGCATCCTGCCACAACTGCTTCTCAACTATCTTATCTGTTTTTGGATAAAGCTCGGTTGCAATAAATTTTTCTGCCGCTTCGTAACCTTGGTCAATATAGATTGCTCCAATACATGCTTCAAAAGTATTAGCGAGAATATACTGCCTTGCTCTTCCAGTATCTTTAGCCTCCCCTTTAGACATCAAAAGAAAATCGTTAAGCCCAAGCTTGGTCGCTGCTTCAGAAAGTGAAACAGTGTTTACCAACGCCGCTCGTACCGCTGTAAGCTCGCCCTCTGGCTTTTCTGGATACTTTTTGTATAGATAATTAGTAACCGCCAATTCCAACACAGCGTCACCAAGAAATTCTAGGCGCTCATTATGTTCTTGTGTTGCTTCTCTGTGCTCATTTAAATATGAACGGTGAGTGATAGCTGATAAAAGAACTTGTTTGTCACTAAAAGTAGTATCAAGAACCACTTCCAACTTGGGTAAATCAGTTTCCATATATTTATGTTTTCGAATGAAGTTCGAAAAAGAAAAAAGTACAGCTAAAAATTAATATAATTTTACTTTGTACTTTTGGCTTTTTCCTTATTAATCAATAATTGTACTATACGAATATTTCCTTGGTTTGCAACAAATTACCTACTTCTTAGAAACCAGTATAGTTACTGCCTTGGTAACTATCGGCAAGATATCTTCATAGAAATTTAAATCCAAAATATCTGCCACTTTGAACCACTGAGCATCATCTAGACCACCTTTTTGCTCTAACTTAATATCTTGATACTCAGATTTACCAAGATAATAAGTTACCTGCTTACGATGTTTACCAATATCTGGTTTTGAAGCCACATACTCATTTTTCCCCAACTCATCCTCAACAGTAATGTCGAGACCAATCTCATCTTTAATTTCTCTAACAGCACCCACTTTCATATCTTCGTCATCTTTAATACTGCCTTTAGCCAGAGTCCAGTGACCAAAAATATCGTGTACTAAAGCTAGGTACATTGTTCCTTCATGCTCAGCATAAACCACAGCTCCAGCCAAACGACGAATCGGCATTTCATCAAAAGGGATGTTCTTTTTTTTCTTCTTTCCAACATCATCTTTTCCTGGTTCGCCAATTTCTTTGTAGACAGCACCCAACACACCATTAACAAAACGGCTGCTATTTTCTCCACCAAACTGCTTGGCTAATTCAATTGCTTCGTTAATAGCTACTTTAGCCGGGACTTCACCACGATCAGAAAACAAAAGCTCGTATAGCCCGAGTCTTAAAATATTTCTATCAACTGGAGAAATGCGGTCCAAGGGCCATTCGGGAGCAGCTTTTTCAATCACCAAATCAATTTCACTTTGCTTTTGCAAAATACCATCAAGTAACTTTTCCATAAAAGGTAGATCAGTCTTGTTGGGTGCAAACTCAGTAACATTGCGCTCTAAAACCTCATTGACTTCTTTCTTCTGAATATCATTTAAATCCCACTCAAAGAGGGTTTGGAGAACAATTGATCTTGAAAGGTGCCTATTTGCCATTTGGAACTAATTCTTATCTATCTACCTGACCGAATGATATCACAGTGAACATCCGATTCTACACTAGAAAACAACCCTAATTGGGGATTAGATTAAAGAGGACTTTCAAATCTAATCTAAGCTATTTTTCATTACTTCTTCTCTTCTGCAACAGTTTCCTCAGCCGGAGCAGTCTCAGCTACAACATCGGTTTCAGTAGGGGCAATTGCTTCTTGTTGAGCCTTGATAGCATCACGCTTCTTTGTGATACGTTCTTCACGTGCCGCTTTTTTAGCCGCCAAGTCCATAACCTGTCGATCTTTATAAAAACCACACTCTAGACACATGTGATGTGGGCGATGATTAGCACCGCAGTTTTTACACACCGCCAATGTCGGAGTTTTTAGTGCATGGTGCGAGCGTCGATTTTTTGTGTGCGCTCGCGTATGTCGCATTCGTATTACCATAGTGGCCAGAAATATACCAGAAATACTTAAAAAAGGCAACAAAAAAGGTGACCGAAGTCACCTTTATTTTTATCATAAGATCAAACATCAGCCTTAAGCTGACACTTTCTTGTCCGCGCGGGCAAGAACAATCCTTCTGCCGGTGCATAGAGTTTTTCGGTACGTGGAGCACCCAAAAATTTTACACCTGATATAACCAGGAGAAAGTGACTTTCCAAGATAGTGTGGACAAGGACTATTACCCCCATCACACGCGGAATGTTCTTCCGGAGACGCGAGCGTAGCAGTCAACGTAACCGGCTCATCATTTTCGTCAAGATACATTTCGATGTTCCTCGAAAACATAAATTATATTATCATACGCCAACATAGAGGCGAATAAGATGAACAAGTCGGTACGAAAAACACTCCCGACTCTGCGCAGTAGAGTACAACATAAAACCTAACCTATCAAGCTCCTGCAGAAACTACGGCGGTGGATAACACTAAGACCATTTTCTTTAATAGCTTGGCAATGTAATTTTGTACCATAACCTTTGTGGGCAGCTAGTTGGTAAACCTCTAATTCCGGTTTAGTTGCAAGTTTTTGCATATATTGGTCTCTACGTACTTTAGCCATAATTGAAGCTAGGCCGATAATTTTTTCGGAGGCGTCGCCCTTTATTATAGTTTGTTGATTCTTGTATTCTGCCGGTGCCTTAAGAAGGCCGTCAAGTTTGATCTCGACTTCAGTTGGTTCTAGAGACAGGCTTTTTAAGGCGCGCGCTAAAGCGCGCGCCACCGCCTTACTTATTCCAATCTTATCTATTACCTCAGCACTTACCATCGATACACGAAAATCCAGCTCCCCCATTTTTTTAAGTTTCACAGCATCTATATAAATACTTTCTCGCAATTTTTCACTAAGTTTTTTTGAATCATTTACTGCCGATAATTTGTTCCAGTCAAATCCATAAGGAACGACAGCAACACCGACAGATACTGGACCAGCTAATGGACCGCGTCCAGCTTCATCTATTCCAACTAGGTATTTGGGTTTATTCATAATATAAGCTTTACACAAGGACCTCTTCCTTACAGGCTTTCTCACCGGCTTCATCTATTCCAACCAGCTGTTTTTTCATCCTCACATTATACCTAAAGTCGTACACCGATAATTTTGTTATAATACTAAAACTTATGTCCGACTCACCGCTTAAAGCTGATTTTGTTCACCTACATGTGCACACGCACTATTCACTCCTAAATGCCCTCCCAACTCCCAAGGAATTAGCGGAAGTGGCTAAAGCAGACAATCAAACCGCTATGGCCATTACTGACAATGGCGCTTTATACGGAGCAATTGATTTCTATAAGCAGTGTACTAAAGCAGAAATAAAACCAATAATTGGACTGGACGCTTTTCTATCACCACGTACCCGTTTTGACAAAGAATCCCCAACAGACAGGCCACACAGCCGATTAGTGCTACTAGCAAAAAATAACAACGGCTACAAAAACCTAATCGAATTAGTAACACGTTCTTTTGTTGATGGATTTTATTACCGCCCACGCATTGATGAAGAATTGCTACAAAAACTTCATAAAGACTTAATTTGTATTCTTCCGTCTTTTGCTGGTGAGCCAGCTCAAGCCCTAAAAGATGAGCAAATAGAAAGAGCTGGACAAAGACTTGATTGGTACAAAAATCTTTTTAAAGAGGATTGTTATTTAGAGATAACACATCATCCTGAGATATTTAATCACGAAGAAAACCAGATCAGAATTAGAAAGTTAGCATCTGACACAAAAACTCCACTTGTAGCCGCACAAGACGTTTACTACATCAAGCCAGAAGATCGCATCGCCAGAGAAACACTGATAAGAATCCAAAATGGTGGTTTGGTGGAAATGGATAGTGACCATGAGGCTCAAGATGATTTTTCATTTATTACTCAAGAACAAGCCAAGGAGTATTTTAAGGATAATCCTGAGGCACTAGAAAATACTGTAAAAATTGCCGACCAGTGCAATGTGGAAATACCGATGGGTACCAACTGGTACTTCCCAGATTACATAATAGAAAGTGGAAAAGAACCAGACGACGAACTCCGCGACAAGTCAGAAGCTGGCGTGAAATGGAGAGGTCTTTCTCTAGACGACCCGGTAATAAAAGAGCGACTAAATTACGAGCTCGATGTTATAAAAATGAAAGGCTATGCTAAGTATTTCTTGGTGGTAGGTGACTTGTTGCGTGAAGCCAGAGAAAGAAAAATTCTCACTACTATTCGAGGTTCGGTAGCTGGTTCACTTACTACCTACGTTCTCGGAATTACTAATGTGGACCCCATTGAATATAAACTTCCCTTCGAGCGATTCCTTAATCCTGAACGTCCTTCTGCTCCAGATATCGATATGGACTTTGCTGATAATCGACGAGACGAAATAATAGAATACGCAAAGGAAAAATACGGCGAAGATAAGGTTGCTCAGATTGGTACCTTTGGAACAATGATGGCGCGTGCTGCCGTGCGTGATGTTGCTCGTGCCCTAGGTCATCCCTACTCAACTGGCGACCGTATCGCCAAATTAATTCCAATGGGTAGCCAAGGTTTTCCGATGACGATAAGTCATGCTTTGGAGATAGAACCAGACCTGCAAAAATTGTACAAACAAGATACTGAATCCCAAGAAGTTATTGATTTAGCCAAGCAAATTGAAGGTAGAGTGCGACACCTTGGTGTCCATGCTGCCGGTGTGGTGATTGCACCTGAGCCACTTAATCAATTTGTTCCTGTGCAGCCTGACCTGAAAACCGGAAAGTTTATTACACAGTACGAAATGCACAGCGTCGGCGAGGACGGCGTTGGGCTTTTGAAGTTTGACTTCTTGGGTATAAAAAATCTCGCCATCCTCGCCGACGCTGTTGCTCGGGTGCAGGCTATTCATAGCATTGAAGTAGATATCGAAAATGTGCCGCTTGATGACGGCAAAACTTTTGAGATGTTAACGCGCGGAGAAACAATGGGGCTTTTCCAACTCAATGGTTCAGGGATGACTTCTTTTCTTAAACAACTAAAACCAACCAGCATTCACGACATAAACGCGATGGTTGCTCTGTATCGTCCTGGTCCGATGGAATCCATACCTTCTTATATTGAGCGTAAGCACAACTCAGCGCTAATTAGCTATCTGGACCCACGTCTGAAGAAAATTCTAGATCGCTCCTATGGAGTTATTACTTACCAGGATGACGTGATGATGACAGCAATCGAGCTGGCTGGTTACACGTGGCTTGATGCAGACAAATTGCGTAAAGCAATGGGAAAGAAAATTCCAGAAGTTATGGAAGCCGAAAAGCAAAAGCTTATGGATGGTTTCAAGAATCATGGAAAACTCCAACCAGCTCTAGCAGATAAACTTTGGAAACTCATCGAGCCATTTGCAGCCTACGGGTTTAATAAAGCTCACGCTGCCAGTTATGGTCGAGTGGCTTATCAAACTGCCTACATGAAGGCCAATTATCCAGTGGAATATATGTCTGCAGTACTAACAGCCGACTCTGGTGACACTGAAAAAATAGCTGACACCATTCACGAATGCGAAAGAATGGGTGTGGAAGTATTACCGCCTGACATCAACGAAAGCTTTGCGCCATTTTCGGTGGTACCTGCTAAGAATGGAGAAGAGGCAAAGATACGCTTTGGTTTGACCACCATCAAGAATTTTGGTGAAGGAATTGCTGAAAGTATTATTAAGGACAGAAAAGAAAACGGGCACTTCACTTCCCTGTCTAATTTCCTGTCTCGAATCCACGACCGCAATCTAAACAAAAAGTCCATGGAGGCTCTTATTATGTCTGGTGCTTTTGATAGATTCGGTGAGCGTGGTGTAATGTTAGCTAACATTGATCACTTGCTGGCATACAATAAAGAACTAGTATCTGGTATCACCTCTTCTCAAGATTCGTTATTTGCTGGAATAAGTGAAGTACAAGAATTGGTTCTTGTACCATCCGACAAAGCCACACCAGAACAAAAACTACAATGGGAACGCGATCTGCTTGGAGTTTATGTTTCTGGTCACCCACTTGATTCTTTCAGAGATGAATTAAAAAAACGAACCTCCATCTCCGAGATTAAACAAGCAGTGGAACAAAAACAGGAAATGAACGTGGTGCGAATGAAGGGCGAAGTTACTACTGCCGGAATGATAGAAACTGTCAAAGAGTTGCTCACCAAGAAAGGTGACCGCATGGCGTTTGTTCAACTTTCAAACCATACTGACTCAATCGAAATGGTGACCTTTCCAGAAGTTTTCCAAGCAAACAGAGAATTCCTAGTTCCTGGTATGTGTGTAGCAATTAAAGGAAAGTTGAATATTCGAAACGATGAACCAACTCTCTTGATTGATAAAATGAAAGCCCTCGCACCTGTTACCAAGGAGATTGACAATCAGCCACAGTAGGCTAATAATAGAAAGATACTCAGAGATTGTGGCGACTACCAATCGTCAGAATGCTTGCATTCGTCTGACCCTGACCTAATCTGAACCAATGAAGTGCCAGTTGGAATACTAACTGGAAACTCGGTGGAACCACGCCCTAAAGCGTCCGAGTAAAAATTCAACGTACGTTGAATTTTTACTCGGACGCTTTATTTTTATTAAAACGACGAGCGTTAAATCTTAATACAATTATTATGGAAGAAAAAGATCACAAAAAAATTGGACCGGCTTTAGACTTATTTTACATGGACCCAGTAGTTGGAAAAGGGCTACCGATGTTTTTACCAAAAGGGGCGTTTATAAAGCGCGAGTTGGAAAAATTTATTATCGCTGAAGAAGTAAAACGTGGTTACCAACATGTTCACACTCCTGACTTAGCAAATTTAGATTTATATAAAAAATCAGGTCATTATCCTCACTACAAAGATTCTATGTACGCGCCGATAGTTATTGATGATGAAGAATACATGCTTCGACCAATGACTTGTCCGCATCACTTCCAAATGTATCTGCACAAGCCACACAGCTACAGGGAACTACCAATGCGTATTGCTGAATTGGCTCAACTGTATCGATACGAACAATCTGGTGAACTTATGGGGTTACAGAGAGTTAGAACATTTTGTCTGGCTGATGCTCATATTATTTGCGCTTCAGAAGAACAGGCCATTCAAGAAGTAAACGGTGCCTTAGACTTGATTGAATACGTTGCTAGCGTATTTGGCTTAAAACTTGGCGTGGACTATCGTTATGTACTTGCCATGGGAGATAGAAAAAATACTGAGAAGTATTACGACGATCCTGCAGCTTGGGAAAAAAGTGAAAAACTACTGCGCGAAGCAATGGTAGCTAGAGGCTGTGATTTCGAAGAAGAAGCTGACGAAGCTGCCTTCTATGGACCAAAAATAGACATCCAAATGAAGAATGTGAATGGTAAAGAAGACACCGCCTTTACTGTTCAGTACGATTTCTGTATGCCAGAACGATTTGGACTTACCTATATCGGTGAAGATGGAGAACAGCACAAAGCTTTTGTTGTTCACCGCTCATCTATTGGGGCAATTGAAAGAATAATGGCCTTTCTGATTGAGAAGTATGAAGGAGCATTCCCTCTTTGGTTGTCGCCAACACAAGCTATGGTTTTGCCTGTATCTGAGAAGCATGTTGATTACGCAAAGAAAATAAGCGAGGAATTACAAGCAGTTGGACTAAGGGTCGAACTGGACGACAGTAACGAATCGCTTGGTAAAAAAATTAGACAAGCTAAACAACAAAAACTGCCATACTTCATGGTAGTCGGAGACAAAGAAATTGAAAACAAAAAAGTCACTCTAGAAAGCCGAGACGGTAATTCGAAGGAAATGACAGTAAATGAAGTTGCCAACCATATGCTGACCGAAGTTGAAGACAAGGTCATATAGAAATTAGTAGAGAGGCACGAAAAAGCCGCACGTAAGTGCGGCTTTTTCGTGCCTAACAACGAGTCGGATTACTCCCCTGTTGTTATGGTAATAGCCTTTATTACTGCCATTTTCACAGCAGCTTGTTCATCTGTGAATTCTCCATCAAGTGCACTTGAAAGTGCAGCTATGATTTTAGATATTTCATCTGCGGAGAAATTAGTAGTTGCTTCTTTTAGCAATTTAGATGGTTCATG
>Ga0222673_1000356_pt1 | contig 22223 bp, 26 predicted proteins | sample AntAcemetagen801_FD_179845 | JGI IMG/M metagenome (GOLD analysis project Ga0222673, IMG submission 179845) | Saline water microbial communities from Ace Lake, Antarctica - #801 | ecosystem: Environmental > Aquatic > Non-marine Saline and Alkaline > Saline | place: Antarctica: Ace Lake...
ACAAAAGATCGGCAATTCGGACAATGCAAACGCGATTTCAGCTAACCCCGCGGCCATCCAGCGGTCAATTCCTGCAGAGCAGCGGGATTTTGGAAAGAAATTTTTTCCACTATATCCCGTTTGTTTTTCTTATACTTAGCTATTGGCAAAGATTGATGAACTGTCACCCGAAGGCGCGTCGATTATGGCGGTTCGAATTCATGGAAACTTCCGCGATTTGCGCCTGCGCAGCGTACACAAGCAAGAGCGACCTTTTAAGCCCCTAAACGAAGTAGTCGAAGACCAGACTGAATGGTTTATGTCAGAACAAGAAGGCACCGTCGTTGGCTTTCGATTCCCTGACCTTATTGCAGGAATTGAAGTACCCGGTTGGCACCTGCATTTTTTATCTAAAGATCGCACACACGGCGGTCATATCATGTCTTTGGCCGTTACTAACGCGCATATTGAGCTCGACCGATGCGAAGACCTACATGTAGAATTACCCCGCGGCCAGGTGCTGGGCCAAATTGGCAAGGCCGATAGAGAAATGATTCACAATATCGAGGGTGCAAATTAGCCTGCGCCCATCTTGCTATGTGGCCGACAGGTATAGACTCAATACACTAGAAAGGGAAACAAATGAACGTAGCCATTGTTGGTGCGGGAGGCAGCTGCGGACGACAACTGGCAGCCCAGCTTCTTGAACAACGAATTCTGCCTGCTTCCAGTCGCCTGCAATTGGTGGGCCACCGCGGAGGAAGAAGTGAACATGAACTCTGGGGCCTAAGGGCTGATCTGGAAGATGCATTTGTTGATAATGCCCCTGCCATCGAAGTCATCTTCAGCCCCTCTGAGATTGATGCCGACCTAGTCCTTATGCTTGCCGGCGCAACCATTTCAACTGACCCTAACACCCCAGTTGATCGCGCCGCACTTGGCCACACCAATCTTCAAATATTTGTTGAATGCGCAGAGGCGTTAGCCAATCTCTCTGGGCCAAAACCAACGGTAATAGTCCAGTCGAACCCGGTGGAATTGGGAGTGAAGGTTTTCGCTGACAGACTTGGACGTCACCTCGTTTTGGGCGCAGGCGCCTGGTCCGACACACTCAGATTTAGAGCAGAAATAGCTGCTGAACTGGGCGTAAACCGGACTAACGTTAATGCAATGGTGCTTGGGCAGCATGGCGACAATGCGATTCCAATATGGAGTCAGGTCCAGGTTCGCGGCGTTTCCGAAGCTGACGTAGAAGCAATGAAAAAACGCATTCTCAGCGGCCGTACGCTCGCCGATTTTCCACGGGAGGTGCGGGCATCCAAAGCGCACATGCTGGAGCTTGTGCAGCAGGGAAACGTTAAAGAAGCTTATAAACTGGTTCAATCTCTACCGCCTGGCCTACGGGCAACAGTAAAGCCTTTTTTTACTCATTTTACCGCGGGTAGAACCACCGAAATGGCCACAGCTCATGCGGTGGTGGATATTGTTGCCTCGCTGAAAAATGGCGAGCAGCGGGTTTTCCCCGCACAAGTGGACTTAGATGGTGAATGGTTAGGGCTGCAGGGAGTCATTGCGGCCCCTGTTATCCTCGGACTAAACGGGTGGGACCGAGTTTGCCCATTGGAACCCAGCCCCGATGAAGTTAAGGCACTGATCGCGGCTCGAGACAGCATTGCAAGCGCAAATGCGGCGGTGAACTGAGCAGCTTATCGGCTAGACAAGCTTGACGCATAACGAGATAACCAAATCAAGCACATAGGAAAGAGATGCCCAGCGCGCGACTGGGTTTGATCGCTGCCATAGCGTGATCGATAATTACACGCGCCAACACTACGGCAGTTCAGAGGTATTTGGCAAAAGTGACCGGTGTTTGGTATAGCCTGCGCCCTGTTTTTCTCCAATTACGAGCCTGCAGCGGGCGTTTACAGACACTCGCGTTCCTTGAGCCTGCACGTGTTCGGGGTGACTAACCTACGGTGCTTGCTATTCACAGAATAACTACCAACTCCACGCCGATAGTATGGGCCTAGTGAAGTGACACACCTGATCCACAAGGCCGGATTTTCGCTCAAAGATGGCGCTACCGGCGCAGTGACGCTAGTCCAGCGTTTCGGCTCTGCTCTCAACCTCAATATCCACTTTCACATCCTGTTCTTGGATGGCGTCTATGTCTACCGCGACAACAGATCACCCCGATTTCAACGCGTCAAGGTGCCGGATACAAGCGAGCTGGAGGAACTGGTTCAGCTGATTAGCCAACGCGTCGGCCGCTGTCTAGAACGACAAGGCTTACTGGAGCAGGACGCTGAGAGCGCCTGGCTGGATCTCGACCCTGCCGAAGACACCGATGCCATGCCCCAGATCCTGGGCAGTTCCGTCTCCTACCGGATCGCCGTCGGCCCGCAGCAGGGGCGCAAGGCCTTTATGATCCGCACCATCCGGCCACTGGACCGACCTGATCCCGCACTAGAGCGGGTGGCCAAGGCCAATGGCTTCTCACTACACGCGGGGGTGAGCTGCGAAGGGCATCAGAAGGACAAGCGGGAGAGGTTGTGTCGGTACATCGCCCGTCCTGCCGTTGCCGTTCCTCGCCTCTCGCTCAGTTCTACCGGCAAGGTTCTCTATACCCTGAAGACGCCTTACCGGGACGGGACGACCCAGGTGGCATTCGATCCAGTGGATTTCATTGCGCGATTGGCGGCCCTCGTGCCCAAACCCAGGGTCAACCTCACCCGCTACCATGGCGTTCTTGCCCCTAATCACCGATGGCGCGGACTGGTCACACCAGCCAAACGCGGAAAAGGCGTCAAGCCTCTTTCCAATGCGGAAGTCCGCTCAGCCGCTGAGCGACATGCGGCAATGACCTGGGCACAACGGCTCAAGCGCGTCTTCAATATAGACATTGAGGTTTGCAGCCGCTGCGGTGGTTCGGTCAGGGTCATTGCGTGTATTGAAGATGAGGACATTATCGACAGAATCCTGGCACATCTTCGCGAGAAGGAACAAACCATCCCCACCCTCCCGCTGCTGGTGCCACCCACCCGAGTCCCGCCGGGCGCGTTGCCCCTTTTCGCGGGGAAGGGCGCGCGGTAGCAGAACCCGTTTTTCATAGATCCACAGCAGTGACGCCACTGAATAACAGATTGGTATAGATTCCTGTGTCCTGCGGTCTGGAAACGACCACAAAAGATCGGCAATTCGGACAATGCAAACGCGATTTCAGCTAACCCCGCGGCCATCCAGCGGTCAATTCCTGCAGAGCAGCGGGATTTTGGAAAGAAATTTTTTCCACTATATCCCGTTTGTTTTACTTATACTTCGTCACAAACAGTGTAACATATAGCCTCTTCTATTCAGAGAGAGCTTGCCGTGCGTGTTGCAGTAGAAATTGTCTTGTCTGATGACGAAGTCCTGGAGTTGAGCAAGGCGTCTAAATCCCGTTCTGTGTCGGTCCGATTCGCAGAGCGTTCGCGAATTGTTCTTCTGGCCGCTAAGGGCATGACGAACGAAGAGATCGGTAAAGAACTGGGTATTACAAGACAGAAGGCCGGTCGCTGGCGCGAGCGCTATGCAGACAGGGGAGTCGAAGGCATCAAGCAGGATGCGTATCGACCAGGGCGAAAACCAAAAATCAGTGCACGTAAGGTCGCACAGGTGATCAGACTTACCACGCAAGAGACACCGGAAAACGCCACGCATTGGAGCCAGAGTCTCATGGCAGAAAAAGCGGGGATCAGTATGTCCTCGGTGGGCCGGATATGGAAAAGCCACGGCTTGAAACCGCACCTGATAAATACATTCAAGGTATCTAACGATAAAGCGTTCGCCGAGAAACTGGAGGCGATCGTTGGCCTTTACCTATCACCGCCGGAAAACGCGATTGTTTTCAGTTGTGACGAAAAGAGCCAGATACAAGCACTGGATAGAACACAGCCGGGCTTGCCGATGAAGAAAGGCAGGGCGGCGACCATGACACACGATTATAAGCGTAACGGCACCACGACCCTGTTTGCGGCGTTAAATACCTTAACAGGGGAAGTGTTGGGCACCTGCGCCGAGCGGCATCGCCATCAAGAATGGTTGACGTTTCTTCGCCAAATAAACAAGTCGACGCCCAAGGATAAAGAGATTCATATTATCTGTGACAACTACGCAACTCATAAGCACCCGAAGGTAAAAAGCTGGCTGTGTATGCGCCGGTCTAAATGCGCGGATATTTGCCGCTGTCCTGCGTTAGCCGTTTGACGCCCCTTCTTTCCAAGTCGCTCGAACCTCAAACAACCTTGTAGCCCGGGCACGGCTGAGCACACCCCGGACGGAGTGACTTTTAAGCAGAATATCGGTATGGATGGTGGTGCCGAGGAGAACAGGCACAGCGCCAGCAAAGATGTGAGAGTCTACCCTGACGCCATGCCCCAAACCGTGCTTTCGCACAGCCAGTCCATAATCGCACCCGGACAGGCCAAACACCAGACCTCATCGGCCCGGTGTGTGCATGAACCCCAGTGCCCGACTCTTCTTCTGCGCCCGCTGCCATGGCCAGGTGATCATCTGCCGTCACTGTGATCGGGGGCAGGTCTACTGCGCCGATGGTTGCGCTGATCTTGCCCGCACTGCGTCACGCCGTCGAGCCGGTCAGCGCTATAGTGCAACCCGCCAAGGCCGACACAATAACGCCGAACGCCAGCGCCGGTTCCGGGCGCGTCAGCAAAACAAAGTAACGCATCACGGTTCCAACAGGCGAGTCGCCCTTGCTCTACTGCGCAGCACAGTGCACAGGCAGGTTCGACACCCACAACACGCTTACCCGACGACCCTGCACTGCCATATCTGTCACAACCCCTGCGATCCATTCCTGCGGCGCCACTTTTTGCGCCCGCCGGAACGAGGCAGGCCACACCGGGTGCTGCCGTTGCAGCCCCAAGCTGAAGGAGGCAACAGCGACAATGGATAAAGACCGCGAGGCAAAGATTTTGCGCTACCACTTCGTGGAGCACTGGGGCGTGAACACCATTGCCAACCAGCTGGGTATTCACCATTCCACCGTCGATCGCGTCCTGTCCCGGGCCGGCATGCCCAAGGCCGAGCGCACCCGCCGTCCGTCGATAGCAGATCCCTATACACCGTTCATTCTGGAGACCCTGGCGCAATATCCCCGACTCACCGCTGCCCGCTTGTATGCGATGGTGGTGGAACGCGGCTTTACCGGGGGTCCCAGCCACTTCCGGGCGCATGTGGCGCAACTCCGGCCACGCCCACCTGCCGAGGCCTACCTGCGGCTGCGCACCCTGCCCGGTGAACAGGGTCAACTCGACTGGGGTCACTTCGGGTCAGTCCAGATCGGTCGAGCCACCCGTCCCTTGATGGCCTTCGTGATAGTCCTGAGCTGGAGCCGCCGGATCTTCCTGCGGTTTTATCTCAACCAGCGCATGGAGAGCTTCCTGCGCGGCCATGTCGCTGCGTTCGAGGCGTGGCACGGATTACCCCGTGTCCTGCTGTATGACAACCTGAAGTCGGCGGTGCTGGAACGCCGGGCAGATGCTATCCGGTTCCACCCGACCCTGCTGGCCTTGTCGGCACATTATCGCTTTGAACCCCGCCCCGTCGCGGTGGCGAGAGGGAATGAAAAAGGCCCTGCCCCGGGGATACCCGCCTGACCGTAGGCGAGGCTTTTGCCCAGGAACAGCCGCAGCTGCTGGCCTTACCCGACAACCCGTTTGAAACCGATGAACGGGTCGAGGTGCGTGTCGGCAAAACGCCCTATGTCCGCTTTGACCTGAATGACTACTCCGTACCCCACATCCGGGTGCGGCGTCCGTTGACCGTCCTGGCTTCACTGCATCACGTGCGGGTACTGGAGGGCGGCGCGGTCATCGCCACCCATCCCAGAACCTGGGGCCGGGGCGAGCAGATCGAGGATCCGACACACCTGGCGGACCTGGTGGCGGCCAAACAGGCCGCGCGGCATCACCGCGGACAGGATCGCTTGGCGCAGGCCGCGCCCTCAAGTGGTGATCTACTGCAACAGGCCGCCGCGCGCGGCACACCGCTGGCGCGGGTCACCGCCCAGCTGGTGCAACTGCTGGATGATTACGGTGCAGGCGAGCTGGAATACGCTATCACCGAAGCGCTGACTAGCCGTGTGCCTCACCCGAACGCAGTACGGCTGGTTCTTGAACGGCGCCGGGAGCAAGCCAACCTGCCGCCACCCCTGACACTCACTCTGCCGGACAACGACAAGGCACGGAAGATCGTCGTGCGTCCGGCCTCACTGGCCGGTTACGACCAAATCCATGAGCCCGACATTACAACAGACACAACAGACGAGGAGCACGCCGATGACTGTCCTGACGAATCCGACTGACACCCCTCAGCGCGAGACCCTGAGGCAGCAGGCGCTTGCGCTCAAGCTGCACGGCCTGATCGCGAATTGGGACGCACTGCCGGAATCCGACCTGCCGCTCATACAACGGCTGGTCGCCTGGGAAGATCTCGAGCGCAAGCGACGGGGGCTGGAACGGCGGCTGAGTGCCGCCCACATCGGGCGCTTCAAACCGCTGGCGGACTTCGACTGGAGCTGGCCGCAACAGTGTGACCAAGCGGCGGTGTCTGAACTCATGACCTTGGGCTTTATCGGGGACAATGCCAATATCATCCTGGTAGGCCCCAACGGCACCGGCAAATCGATGATCGCGCAGAACATCGCTCACCATGCGGTGATGCAGGGGCACAGCGCCCTGTTCATCAACGCCGCCCAGATGCTGGGGGATCTGGCCGCCCAGGACGGTGACAGCGCCCTGCGCCGTCGCCTGGCGCACTATGCCCGCCCCGATGTCCTGGTTATCGATGAGATCGGGTATTTATCCTACGGCAATCGGCACGCGGACTTGCTGTTCAATATCGTCAACCGCCGCTACGAGCGCAAGCCCACCGTTGTGACGACCAACCGGCCGTTTGGAGAATGGGGCGAGGTATTCCCTAACGCCGCCTGCGTGGTCTCCATTGTGGATCGACTGGTGCACCACTCCGAGATTGTGGTGATTGAGGGTGACTCCTATCGCATGAAGGAGGCGAAGGAGCGGGCAGGTAAAAGGAAGAAGCGGACGCCGCATTCCAGCGCGAAACAAATCCTCCCGAAACAATCAACCTGAGGGGTTTTGCCATGGGCATGAAAATCACACGACTGACCACGTACTGGACTGCTGGTGAAGCCGACACCGTCGTAGCGTTCCTGGATGAACTGAGGGACACTCTGTGGGAGTGCTACGGCGAGCAAATCATTGAAATGCGCCGGAACGCCCTGACGACAACCGAACCCGACACCCGCCAGGTGGAATTGTTGTTTGATGATGACAATATCGGCTTCTGAATAGTGACGAGGATATAACCGGCACGCCAGCGGGGCTGGGGGCCCAATTGCTTCAAATTAAACAGCGGCAGATAACCGCGCTTTTACTCTGGCGCTAACAGGCTGAGATATCACAAGCGATTCCATGTGCACTTCACGCCAACCGGCGCGTCGTGGTTAAACATGGTGGAGCGATTTTTCCGGGAGCTGACTGAAAAGCAGTTGAAGCGAGGTGTTTTTCGCAGTGTGGACGAGCTTGAGCAAACAGTCATGGCCTTCATCGAGACACATAATCAAGCTCCAGCGCCCTATATCTGGACCAAATCCGCGAGTGACATATTGGAGAAAGTAAAGCGTGGCAGAGAAAAGCTCAATAAGTTACAAACTGTTTGACGACCTACACTAGATCTTATGCACCTAGACCCATCGACGCGCTGTGCGGTGCTTCCGACTAAGTATTCTTGTTAGAAAATGAAGCCGACAGCAGCCGCCCAGGCCGAATCAACAGTGAATTTACCGTCATTAGTAACCCTATTCAGTGTCACTGGGGCAGGCAGTCGGTTACCGGTATTTGCCTCAAAGCTAACAGTACCGGTCCAACCCGTCCAGCCGCTGGTGTTGGTGAGCGCCTCGGTCAAATCTGCAGCGTCTGTGCTGTTTGCCCTTTCGATGGCATCAGCTAAAATTAATACAGAATCGTATGTATACGGAGACCATGAATCTGGTGGCATATTGAACAGGTCTTCGAATGCGTCGATGAGTGCTCCGGAGCCAGGGTAGTCGCTAGGCGAAGGAACACCAACGACCGTGCATGTTTGGGCGGTTTCAACCCCTGCATTGCGGATGTAACCCTCGTCGAAGCCACCATAGTCGACCATGCAGGTGACATCAATGCCCGATGCTTGTACGTCGGCGGCTATCACTGCTGCTTCGGGATAGTAAGCGACGACGTAAATTAGATCGGGTGCGTCGGCCAGTGGGGTCGCAATCTCGTCGGCATAGGACGATGCTCCCGGGGAAATATTCGTGACCGACATGACGGCAATTCCGCGCGCGTGCAAACCGCTCTGGATCGCCTCGGCTGCAAATTTTGTGTAGTCTTGCGTTTCGTCGACGACAATTGCAACTGAAGTTGCCCTGATCCAGTCGCCGATAGCCTCAGAGGCTACCGGCGCGATTTGCGACGTCATGGGTTGCAGCGTGAACCCTAAACCCGCGGTGGCATCAGCCGACGTGAGCCGCAGCGGAACTAAGCCATCGTTGATATAGACCGGAAGACTCTGCCTTCCAGCACCGGAGTTGTAAGGACCCACGACAGCGTCGAGACCAGCCGCAACCGCTGAGGTTGCTGCGGATTTGGCCACCTCTGGGTCGGCTTGATCGTCTATGGGAACGATTTCAACCCATTGGCCTCTTATGCCCCCTTGGGTATTGAGCTTGGCAGCAGCTAACTCGGCCCCTTGCAACATGCCTTGGCCTACAGCTTTTTGGCTTCCTGACAATGGTCCCTCTAAGCCGACCCGGAACGTGGTCGAGGTGTTTTCGACGCGAGCCTCGTCAGAACTGCATGCACTCAGCCCCGTGGAAAGCGCAGCGCTCATGATAAGTGCAGTGATGAATGTGTTGTGTGGACAAGCATCTCGAGATGAACTCATGGTGCCTCCAGAGTCAAACTAATCAGATCAGCAAGCACTATAAAAGATGTAAACAGAAAGTGTCTATATGATCGGTTGCGCATTACTGTTTTCCACCCACAAATCTATCGAGTAGCATGAGCGAGTTTCCAAGTGTTACTTAACTCCCCGCTTGATTAGGTGTATAGTTTTGAAAGCCCTGTGGGTTGCAACCTGCAAAAGAAACCAAACTCGACGTGCCGGGTTATTGGTATAAACAGATATGTCATCACGTAGTATAGTTTGTGAGGAGAGACAGTGATTGAGCGCAACGATCTTATAGAAAGCGAAGAGCAGTCATCGGGCGACACCTTGGGTGCAAGCGCATCGGAGGGTTCAGGAGAGCAACGAGAGGCCGGAGGCTGCACTACTGAAAGTGTCACTGAGCAGGCCTCAGTGACCCTTTCTGGGCAAGCCGCAGGCGAGATTGTGTCGGAAGGCGGGCCAGCACCGGAAGTGGCAGCCTGTCCAAAGGTTAAGTCTGCAGTCGCAGCAAAGAGAGCGACGAACGCAAAAGCTCCCTCTAAAGCGAAGGCTAAAGCAAAATCCGGAGCTAATACCGAGGCCGCACTCGACGTAGACGCTCCCACGAAGGTAAAAGCTAAGCCCAAAGTCAAAACCTCAGCCAAAGCGAAGGCGCCCGCCAAAGTAAAGGCGCCCGCCAAAGTAAAGGTCGGGCCAAAGTCCAAAATTCCAGCAAAAGCAAGCCCGAAAACCAAGGCCTTGGTAAAAGCAAAGACTACTGCCAAGACGAAGCCCAGAGCGAAGGCAAAGGCAGCCAAGGCATCAAAGGGCTCCATGAAAGGTGCTGCTATGGCAAAGGCCAATGCGGCCATCACGCAGAGCGCATCCTTTGTGGCCCCTTCTCTTGCACTGGCAAAATTTGCCGGCTCTTGGGCCACGGTGCAAACCGCGGACGTAGGCCGCTGGGTTGCCTCAAACGCAAAAAAAGCTTCGGACGCGCCACTAACCAGAAAAATTGTGGATTCGCGTCTGTCTCAGGGCGCAGCTGAGCGGTTCACGCGCGCCACAGAGATAGTCAAGACCTCCAGGCCTGTTGCGGCGGTTGGAGAGTGGTCTTTAACGAAAAAGATCGCTTCTCGTTTTGGCTAGAAATGGGGCTAATTAATTATTCTCTACTAGTACTTGCCACGTTAGGGATGGAGCGAGATTGCCAGGGTCTTGACGGGTAATCTGCGGCGCGCTTGATCCCATGCCCTATGTTAAATCTGTAAGAGTGACTTTAATGGTTAATGAACTGTCATCGGAATCTTCTGAGTCGCAACACGTGGATGAGCCCCAACTCGCCGCAGGCGATGCAGCATTTACTGATGAGGATTCTTCGCCAGATCGGTCGAAGCATCAAGCCGCGTCTACAGATTCCGAGCATCGCCAAGATGAGCTGGCGGACGAACGTATGCTTGTATCCAAGATACTGCTAGACATCGATGCAGGCAGCGCGAACAAGTGCAGCGTGAATGTGGGCGATGCCGATATAGATATTCAGGTGAACTCTTCAAACCGAATCCTGGTGACTGCAACGACTCTTCAGGGAGTAGATTTGGCGTCATTTGACGTGGCAAAGCGATCGCGATCACTAAGCTTTTCGTTTCTGCCTGCAAGTCGCTTGCGCAAAGTTTTGCGTGCAAGCAATGATAAAGTACGCCTAACAGTGCATTTGCCAGAGCGTTTGGGAGTAGTGGCATCCTCAACCACCGGATCCATAGCAGTGGTGGGCGTTAAGGGGCCTGTGACTCTAAGCTCCACAAGTGGCAGCCTCTCAGTTAAAGATCTCACAGGTCCGGTCAAAGCCGAAACAGAATCGGGCAACATTTTCGGCATCTGTTATTCCAGCTCCCCCGGTTTCAAGAAAGTTGTCACCCCTCTCATCAGTACACCCGGGGGCTTGAGGACATGACCAATGCGCGGATACAGCGAGGCCGTCAAGGCTGATGTGAGAAGGCGGATGAGCCCGCCGCACAGGCAGAGCGTGGCCAGGATTTCAGAAGAGCTGGGCATTCACGTGATCACCCTCTACAAATGGAGGAAGACCTGGCGGTTGCAGGGAGAGGTGGTGCCGGCATCCGAGAAGGAACCAAACGGCTGGAGCGCTGCCGACAAGTTCACAGTGGTGCTGGAGACCGCTGGCCTGAATGCCACTGAGCTCAGCGCCTACTGCCGGGAGCGGGGCCTGTTTCCCGAGCAGGTGGAGCGTTGGCGCCAGGCAGCCCAGGATGCCAATGCCAAGCCGGTGCTGACGATGGCCGAGCAGAAGGAGCTCGAAAAGCTCCGCGCCCAGGACCAGCGAGAGATCAAAGCCCTCAAAAAGGAGCTGCAGCGCAAGGAGAAGGCCATGGCGGAGATGGCGGCCTTGCTGGTGCTGCGAAAAAAGTGGGAGGCCTTCTGCTCGGAGGACGCGGAAGGCTGACCAGCACCGCGCACCGGCGGGAGGCAATCGAGCTGATCGGCGAGGCGAATGCCGCTGGCGCCAGACTGGTAAGCGCCTGCGCTGAGATCGGCATCAGCCTGCGAACCCTCAGGCGCTGGCGTAAGGCTTTTGGTGGTGATGGGGACGGCGAGGACCGCCGTAAAGGCAGTTCACGCCTGGTGGGTCACCGGCTAAGCGAGGAGGAACGCCAGCGGATCCTGCTCACCTGCAACCAGCCGGAGTACGCCTCGCTGCCGCCAGGACAGATCGTGCCGGCGCTGGCTGATCAAGGGTTGTATATCGGCTCAGAGAGCAGCTTCTACCGGGTGCTGCACCAAGCTGGCCAGTGCCACCGACGGGGCCGGGCCCGCCTGCCGCAGGAACCGCGATCGGTGCCGCGCCTGGTGGCGGATCGCCCCAATGCGCTCTGGTCGTGGGACATCACCTATCTGCCCACGACGGTGCGAGGCGTGTGGCTCTACCTCTATCTGGTGGTTGATGTCTGGAGCCGCAAGGTGGTGGCCTGGGACGTGGCCGAGCGAGAAGACGCCAAGATCGCTGCTGATCTGGTGAGCCGGGCCTGCCTGCGCGAGCGCATCTCTCGCCATCGGGGATTTGGGCGCCAGCAGCGCCCGCCGTTGATCCTCCACGCCGATAACGGCAACGCGATGAGAGCGGCCACCCTGGAAGCCCGTCTGGAGGAGCTGGGCGTGCTCAGGTCCTTCTCCAGGCCCAGGGTTTCCAACGACAACCCCTACTCGGAATCTCTGTTCCGCACGATCAAGTTCCGTCCCGACTACCCCAACCGGCCATTCGCCAACAAGAACGAAGCCTGCGAGTGGGTATCGGCATTCGTGGATTGGTACAACCACCGGCACCGCCACAGCGGCATCAAGTTCGTCACGCCTCACCAGCGCCACAGCGGGATCGCCACAGCAATCTGTCAGCAGCGCGCCGATGTTTACGAGAAAGCCCGTCAGACCCATCCAAGACGCTGGAGCCAATCCACGCGCTGTTGGCGTCAACCCGAAGAAGTGTGGATCAACAAACCACCAGAAGAGCCAGAACCGACCCTGGCGCTACCATCAACGAAGGCCGCCTGAATGGCAGCTAAGGGGTGACAACTTTCTTGAAAGTCACCGCCGCTGCTCAGCTCATCGCCCAGGGCCATCACCACCTCATGGATCGCACCGAACTGGGCCAGCAGTTGCTCCCGCTCGACCTCATCGGCCGCGGCCTCCAGTTGCCGGCGAATCTGAGCGAGCTCCAGACGCAGGGCATCACGGCGGGCCAGCCGGTTGTCAGTGCTGCTCAAGTCTTGAGCCGTCTCTGGATGGCTCCAAGGTCCGATATTGCCCCGTTCTGAAGCTGTTAGTCCAGGTCAAGCGCCTTGCTTCTCAGTTTTTGTGCTTCTTCGTCGCTGATCAGTGAGTTGCTCCTCATTTCCTCGATTCTCTGGAGCTTGGTTTCCAGGCTTTGCATGGAATCGTTTGAGCCAGCGGCAACTTTTGAAGTTTCTCGAATCGCAATTGAATCGACTGGATCTGTGCCATCACCTTTTTTTAGAGGAATAACAATTGCCATTACAAAATAAATAGCAACTGGAAAAAGAAAGAACAGACCGCCTATAGAGAAAGCCAAACGCCATGCAATAGTATTCCCTTTGTCGGCATAAGAAAGACCCGTGCAAACCCCAGAAATCCAGGACCCTTCCTTGATCCTTACTAATGAAGAAGATTCCATAAAACAGTGGTGGCACCTGTTCAATCTAACTGCTCAGTCAAGAGGAGAGTGAAACCTTGACCGCTTGAAGATAATCAGCCACACTGCCTGGAGATTTCTCGCCTTACAAGATGTTCCTAAAAAAAATAACGCTTTCTATTGGTCTTCTTTTGGCGGCGGCTTTTTCTAATCTCCTTTCTTCTGGCCTTATTTATTGGATTAATACATGGGTAATGGGTCCATGGAAAGACCATCCAGTTTATTGGACGATTCTACAAGATAGTCTAACTCTAATTTCCCCTATGGTCATATTCTTTTTATTAATATTTGGATGGTATGTAATTTGGAGCCAAAAACTGAGATAGCTTCATCAGGGCTAATCATGTCCTGAGTCGTCTTTGGATGGCTCCAGGGTCCAGACATTCCGAGCCAGGCGGCGGGCGATCGCCCGGCCACGGGCGACGGAATCCCCGCCAGGGCGGGCACCCAGTAGCCAGCCGACCTCCGCCGTGGTTAGAGGGAGCCCCGTTTCAAGGGCGAGCCGGCCAGCCTTAAGCCGGCTCAGGACGGCCTGAGCCATGGCGGAGGCCTCTTCAGGCAGCGGCGCAGGGTTGATGTCTTGAGCCGGCTCAGGACGCCTCAGGGTGGTCAGGGCTCCTTCCAGCTGGGCAAGGGTTGCCCCGTTCTGGAGCTGCCGGTGCAGGGCGTCCAGAGCCTCGACCTGACCCTGATCCAGGAAGCTCACGGGCGAACGGCTGCCCTCAGCCCGCACCTTGCCCGGCTCGATGCCGGCGATCTTCACGAGCTTGAAGGCGGTCGATCTCGGGACGGCTCGGGACTCCCACCAGGCCGAGAGCTGCATCCCGTCCAAGACGGCTAGAGACGGCTCAGACATCGGAGAGCGCCTCATAGGCCTGCAGGAAACCGGCCGAACGAGCCCAGCTCTCCAGGTCGAGGGCGGCTTCCAGAACACGATTGGAGCGGAAGTCCAGGAGAAAATGACGGCCTAGGGCGTTGCGGCTCAACGAGTCACGGCGGCAGCGCCTGAGGCTTTGGCCGCGGCCGGCCAGGTTGCGGTTGATGCGGGCCAGTAGGGCCCGCTCCGAAACCGGACACCGCTCGACGGTGCGGGCAGGGGCCAGAGCTGAAGATCCCATCACTGTGCTGGTGTGTTCGGGACACATTGACACACCAGCAGAGAGAAGGGAGGATGGGGGGGCGAGGTTCACGAATGGCCGATTACTACGGCAAGTGGAAGGGCGGAAGGCTGGTGGTCTGGGGCCGGGTGGATGACGGCAAGGAAGAGTTGTGGAACCCCAATGACCTGGCCTACCAGCCGGGGCCGGTGCTCGACGCTATCTTTGGCGAGGATGCCGAGCCTGAATGGGGACCGATCGCTGAAGCCGCGGCCAAGGCCGCAGAGCAGTTTGGCCGGGATCGGCAGGCAGCCCTGAGCGGCCTGGGCGATCGGATGGCTGAAGGCCTCTTCGACGAATCGGAAGACAAGGGAAGCAACCCCCCCGAAGACCGCAGCAATGGCGATGACATCAACTGGGCACTGGTGGTACCTGAAACCAGGGAGATGCTGCGCCTCAACCCTCAGAACAAGAAAAGGCCCAGGCGAGCCAAGACCTGAGAGCGAGTGAGCACCGGAACAACCGACGTTGTGCCTAGAACACAAGATGCGCTGAACCGTTTTGTGGCGGTGCGCTCAGCCGCTGTTCAGCTCATTACCCAAGGCGATCACCATCTCATAGATCCAGGCGAAGCGCTTCAGGAATTGCCCCTGATCAAGCTGAGCAACGGTGGCCACTCGCTACTAGCGCTACTACTGCAACTCCAGAGGCAGGCTGATGTTTACGGGGTCATAATCGCCCCATAATCGTTTCTTAATAAGACCACGGGTGGCGCAAAAAAATAGCGAGTGAGATCACTAGAGTCGTAAGAGATCGACTGTGAGGAAAAAACCCCGGCGCGCAAACTGCAATTGACGAACGAGCTGAGGCACCCAAACCCCAGGTCGTTTACAAATTCGGGGATCAACGGCTGGAACCCGTTGATCCGTGCTTCAGCCGAAACCGAAACAGTCGAAACGCTTCCGCCTTTTACGAGAGACATTCCGATGGCCCTAATTGTATTCGTTTACTGCACCTGTGCAGCGAACCTCAACTTTTTCTCTAATACGGGGGCTTTTTCCCTCAACCCAGCTACGGCAGAAAAAGCATTACTGCTGCTTAGGGCCGGTTGGGAAATCGCTACTGTTCTCCTGGCTTTGAGAAAAAGCTGGCCCCACTAACCACCCGCTCATCACCAGCACTTGTCTTTGGTGAACGCGGTTTTTCTCCAGTTCCGCTAAGCCCTGACGTGCAGGCAACGGTCAGACCGGTGCCAACAGCGCGGAAGGGCTCAGCCACCAGGCGGTAACGCCAGACCCGCTCCCTATTGATGCAGCAACGGCGTGATGCGAGCTGACGATCGCTCAGACAGAGCAGGGTGGAGCTCGGCACCCCGTCAGACAGGACACTGAACTCATCAGGATCTCCCGCCACCTCAGGTCAGGAGGGCTCCTCTATCCGGATCATCTGCTGCTGTAGCAGGTACGTAACGGCTTAACTAATCCTCAGCCAATCCTCATCCGATCGAACAGATCGGAGCCGGTCACATCAACAACGTGGGCCTCGATCACTGCCGCGAAGCCAACAGGTCTGCCCATGCCGGTGCTGTCGCTGAGCTGTCGTGCTGGCACTAGGTGAGCACTGCCGGCGGTTCGCTCCACTGCCCACCAGATCAGGTTGCCCGCTGCTTCCTGGTGCCGCCGCAGAACAATGCCGGGTCTTGGGCTGTGGCCATCACTCCATTTATTGACCGTGCCATGGCTCACCCCGATGGCTTCGGCCAGCTCGGCGGTGCTGAGAGTGATCCCCAGATCCGCAGCCTCAGCCAGAAGCCGGGCGGTGCGGAGCGGATCGGCTGGTGTGGCGGGAGCTGTCTGCCTGATCGCTTCCACCAGGGCGGCCAGCTGTGCTGTCTGTGCTGGCGCGGTGATAGCAAGCGAGCTGCTGTCTTCCTGCTGTCGTGATGGCACTGGGTGATCAGTGACAGGCGGAAGGCCGGGGAAGCTTCCCATCGGCAGGCCGGTTTCCAGGTGTTCGTGCAGCCGCTGGCCCAGGTCGATGAACTCACCGGGCCAGACCGTAAGGGTGGAGCTGATCCGCTTCAGTTCCACAGCCAGAGCACGGGCGCGAGCCTTCAGGCCGTTGCGGCTCAGCTTCCACCGCTGCTCCAGGTCGCGGATGGATTGATCCGCTGGCGTTGCTTCAGGTGCTGTCACTGCTCGCGTGGTGATGGCGTGACAGCATCCAAGCGGGCCGTCGCGGTGGTGTCAATGCTGGCGCGGTGATGGCACGACAGCAGGGAAAGTTTCCGAGAATGGAGCGCCTGGGCTCCAAAGGAACGTATGGTGAATACCTTGCACCCATTGAATACATGGCCACGTCGGTACGCCTTGAGCCGGAGCTGGAAAGCCGCCTCAACCGCTTAGCGCGGGACACCAACCGGACCAAAGCCTTCTACTTGCGAGAGCTGGTCGTCATGGGCCTTGAAGACATAGAAGACGCTTACCTCGGTGCCGCCGCGCTGGAAGAGCACCGCCGAACAGGCGAGCGCACTATTCCCCTTGATCAGCTCGTGAAAGACCTTGGCCTGGAAGGTTGATTTCACCCAGGCAGCGGCACGACAATTCAAGAAGCTGGACCGCACCACAGCCGAGCGAATAGCGAAGTACCTGAAGAATCTGGTCAAGGACTGCGAGCATCCAGACCAGCGAGGGAAAGCTCTCACTGCCAATATGGCCGGCCTCTGGCGCTACCGGATTGGTGACTACCGCGTGGTCTGCGAGTTACAGGATGCTCAGCTGCTGGTGCTGGTCGTGAGAGTCGCCCACAGATGCGAGACCTACAGAGACACCCCATAGAGCCGCGCTCCAGGCTCTGGCTGCTGAAGCCGCCGGAGCGGTGGCTTCAGCAGCTTAAACAGGGGCACTGGCCCGTAGAGAGCCGCCGGATTGCTCAATATTGTCGGCCGTGGTTGTAAGGGAGCGCACAGTAGGCAACTGGATCGGTATATCTGTAGGCGCAATACATATCGGGGCCGCCTTCTACAAGTTGCCCCATACCAAAATCAAGCTCACCAGGTTGGCCATTAACCAGCGTGCCCCGCTTTCCGAAATCAGGAGAGCTGCGCCCAGGGGTGTCAGCGTCGATGAGTACACGGCCATTGATCGACAGGTTCAGTCCATCACCACTACCAAAGCTTCCGCGGGCGCTAATGCGGCATTCGCCAAGATCGCGGACCTTCTTCCCAGTCGCCTTGTCGGCTGTAAAGCAGGTGGCAAGATCCGAAAAGCCAGTGGCAATGGCTGGTATTGCCGTAGTGGCCGCCAATAGGGCACCAGTAAAGATGATTTGTTTCATGGATTCAGTGATTGAGGGACAACCTCGCACCAGGTCGAAGAATCTTGCCTACAACTCAGACGGGAGCAATATCCCCTTGGTCGGAATCTATGCATAGAAGCACCGGCCGTCACTCTGACAGCGTCTAAGCGCTTGTGAAAGTCTGGACACTCAACCGGCAGATAGCGGGGCTAAGCATTGCGGCTGGGCTTGTAGCCTTGGCCGGTTGTAACCCGATTTCAGGCCGGTCGCTACGAACAAAACAAGGGTCGAAAACACCGCACGACAGGAGGCCTACGGAGGAACCGTAGAAACTTCAACAAACGGTGAGCTCTTCGCCCAGGGCGAACACCACCTCAAGGGTCTCTCCAAACTGGGCCAGTATTTCGTCCCGCTCGGCCTCATCCTTCGCCGTTCCGAGCTTCCGGCGGATCTTCGCTAACTCCAAGCGCAGGGCCTCGCGGCGGATGGCGCGGTCGTCAGGGCTGCTGCTGGTCATCGATCATGTCTTGCAAGTGCTCCAGGGTTGGGTATGTCTCAAGTTCGTCAGTGGTCAGCAACTGGGCCAGCTCATCGGCGATGGCCTGCAGCCGCTCCAGGCGGTCGGCGGTGGTCATGGTGTGAAATACGATCAAGGATCGATTCACGGGCCTTCAGGCTCACCGTGATCGATGGTCTGAGTATATCGCGGGCGGGGTGATCGTCAACGGAGGCGCCGCTCAGATACAGCCATGCCGGCTCGGATTCGCTGCCGGGCTTGAGCGTTTCCAGCCATGCCGCCTCGATCGGGCAAGACCTACCGGGGCCGCTGTAGGCGCTGCAGGTCAGATCACCGGGGCGGAGATACCACTGCTGCACTAACCAACCTCGGCTGTTGATGGTCCAGACCAAGCGCACGTAACCGCCTTCGGTTTTGATCTTGCGCCTGCCGATCGCCTCACGGCCCCACTTCGGCGGGCCTCCCTCCAGCTCGGGCAGCTCGGCGCGGTACAGGGCCACCTCCGTGGCGATGCGCTCCAGCTCCCACAGCTGCCGGTGGACGGGGTGGACGCCGGGGGAAAGGGCCAAGGCCAGGGGGTGGCTGGTGGTGGTCATCTGAACCCCCTCGCCAAGGCTGGAACCACTGATCGAGGGCCTGCTGGCGTGTTATCCGGCGATTTCAGCTGCTGGCGGCAACCAGACCAGGGCTGTAGCCGATAGCGGGGTGGTCCATGGGATGGGGTGGAGCACTTTTCCCCCCTATGGGTTTTTTCTATAGGGGCAGAAAGTGCGCCACTCGATCGGGCCATCTCCTGCAACTCCAGTAGCCAGGCGGCGGCGAGGGCTTCGGCGTCCACGGCTTCGGGAAGGGCAATAGGTGCGGCGCGGTAGGTCAGGGCGCCACGGCCAGCCCCGCGCTTGTGGATGCGGCCGGCCCGCTCCAGCCTCCAGCCCACAGCCCCCAGCAGGGCCCGCAGGGTGCCGCCTGCTGCAGCCGCAGGGCTGAGGCCAGCAGCAGCGGCGAGCTGGTGGCGGTGAGCGGTGGCGGTGGCATGAAGGGCCAGAACGGCGGGATCAGTGGCGGCGATCACCTCCCCAGCCGAGAAACGCTCGATCAGCTCGGGCACCCCCAGGGCCTGCAGGGCAGCGATCTTCGGGGCGAGGGCCACCCGCAGGCGATCCGGTGCGAACGGTCGGCCGGCTGGATCGAGGGAGACGATCCGGTTCCAGTCATGGGCTGGCACCAGGGCGAGGGCCTCGGGAGTGGTGAGCAGCCAGCCAAGCCGCAGGCGATCGCGCAGCTTGTCGCGCTCAGCCTCGATCAGCTGCAGCGACGGGGCGGCCTCGCCCAGGGCCCAACGATCAGCCAGGCGGAACCGATCGAGGGCGGCACGTTCGGCGGAGTCGAGCTTGCGGCGGCGCTGCAGGGCAGCGGCGGCCTGGGGCTCCAGCAGCGGGGCCTCGATCACAGCGGTATCGAGGGCCGCTTGAGAGGCAGTGGCGATCTCCTGCAGCTTGGCGCTGGCCACCGCCCCAGCAGTGGGGCAGGCTCCAGGGCCTGGGGCCTGCAGCTGCCACCCCTCGGCCTCCAGCAGCCCGGCGATGGAGGCGCGATAGGAGAAGCGCTGGCGGTTGCGGTGGGCCCCCAGCTCGGCCCAGGCCTGCAGCCAGGCATCCCCTGCCGTTTCCAGCATCCCCAGCAGGGGATCGGTCACGGCCCGCAGGTGCTCGATCAGCTCGGCGGGATTGGTGCTGCCTGATCCCACCCGCAGGGCAGCGCCGGGGCAGCGCTCGGGAGCGAACAGGTAGCCGGGCACCTCGGGGGATCTGACGCGGGCGAGCACCTGGGCGGAGTGTTCCGGGGCGAGGCGGCCACCAGCCAGAACGATCACCGCAGCCGGTTTCCAGCGCTGGAAGCTGATCCCGCTGCTGATCGAGGGGCTGCAGTAGATCGCCTCGAAGCGGCCGGCCACACCATCGGGATCAGCCGCCAGCTCGGCGGCCGCTTCGGGGGTGCTGCTGTCGATCACCAGCAGGCGGGCCTCGGGGCGGCGCTGCAGGTGGAGGGCGGCGAGGGTCTGGGGTGCGTTGCTCATCCCGGCTTGCTGGGCGGATGTTCCGCATAGGAAGGGGGCGCCGGCCTCCACCAGCTCGGCCCACTTGGCGCGAAAGGCCAGGGAGGCGGCGGCGGGGGTCTTGAACCCTTCGGGGCAGTGCAGGGCCCGGCCGGCCATCGGCCGATGCTCAGAGGCGATCGCCAGGGCGCGGCGGCCGGCGAGGCGCTCCAGCAGCTGCACCCCCCAATCCGCCATCTGGGCATCGGAGGCGATGGTCTGCCGCATCCGGGGCAGCAGATCGGCGAGGGTTCGCAGAACGGCAGCGCGGCGGCCGGGGCGATCAGCCAGGGCAGTGCCGCTGCTGAGCAGCAGGTGCTCGATCTGCTGCATCCATTCATCGAGCATCAGCACCCCACCGCTCCAGCCATGCCCGGCGAGCTGGAGGGCGGAGTCAGAGCACCAGGAATCGAGGCAGCCAGCCACTCCTTGGAGGCGTTCATCGGAGCCAGGCGCAGGGCACCAGGGCACCCCCACCCGCTCGGCGGCGGCCTGGCCCAGGGCCTTGCGATGCGAGGGCATGAGGATCGGCACCCCATCGGCGGCGAGGGGTGCCAAGGCCTGGGCGACGGCCTCGGTTTTGCCGCAGCCCATCGGCGCCTTGAGGATCACCAGCGGCGCCAGCTCAGGAGAGGGGATCGGGCAGGCCTGGGCCATCCACTGACCAGCCGGGGCGATGCGATCGGCCGCCCGCAGCTGTGGCAGCACCGGGCGGGGGCCCGTATCGGCCAGGGCACGATCGAGGGCCTCGGGGCCAGCAGCGGCCAGCAGGTCATCGAGGCCGGTTTTGTCGGCGCCGCTCAGCAGGGGCAGGCGGGCGATCTGAACCCGGCCACCAGCAGCCCGGAGGGCACGGGCCAGGGCACCAGCAGCAGCGCCGACCTTGGCGGCGGTGGATGGCTTGGCTTCTGCGTCAAAGGCGATCAGCCAGCGGCGGCCAGGGGCCAGCAGCAGCAGGGCCTCGATCAGCCGTTCGCTGCCATCGGCACCCACCCGGCGGCCCATCTGAACCCCAGGCAGGGCGAGGGCGGCATGGCCTGCTGAAACGGCGGCGAGGGCCTTTTTCCATCCCTCGCAGATCAACAGCTGCAGGTCTGGGGTGGCCAGGGCCCAGGGCCAGAACCCGGCGGCGAGGGTGGCGGCATCAGGCAGGGCCAGGCCTTGGCGCTCACAGATCAGCTGCCAGCAGCGCTCGGGCACCTGGGGCAGCAGCAGCCCGCCGCCATCGGGGAAGGCCGGCGGGGCTTCGTACTTGATCGAGCGGGCCCGGCCGTCGCTGCCCGGCCGTTGCTGCGCTGGTTTCCATTGATCGAAGCGGGGCAGATCGCCCAGCTCGGCCGAGAGGCTGCGCCAGCCTCCGGCCTGCAGGTGGCGGTAACGCTGATCGAGGCGGATCAGGCGATCGGCCAGGAAGCCGGGCTGCCCCTGGGGGTGACCGTTGCCGGCGATGCTGCCGGTCTGGATCTGCAGCCGGGCATGGGCCACCAGCTCGGCCCGTGCGCTCTCCCAATGGCGAGGGGTGCCGGGGCCGAAGGATGCAACGTTGAGGGCTGCAACGTCCTGGGCGATGGCGGAGGCCTGCAGCTCGGCCGCCACAGCAGTGGGCAACTGGGGCCGGGTGATCGGGGCCTTCACAGATCACCCCCAATCCGGGATGAACCGGAACCGGAACGTGGCTGACCCGTGACGCCACAGCCCGCCCAGCGGCGCCAGCGGTGGCCCAGGGCCGGCTCATCAGGCCTCCAGCGGTCGTGCAACTGGGCAATCGCGGCATAGGCCTCAGGTGGCCATCCAGCGGCCTCACCCAGTTGCTGCAGCGCCTTCAGCTCGGCTGCGGCCCTATGTGTCGGCTTGATCGCCGGCTCGCCCTTAGGGGCGAGCAGCGGCACACTTGCACTATTATTGGACCAATTCCATCCCGATTTAGGGATGGTGGTTTCACGGGGTGCAACCCGTGAAGCAGGCAGAATCAAGGGATTTTTCCTTTGGTTGAGCCGGTTCGGAGTTCGAGCTCCTGCCGGTGATCTG
>Ga0222673_1000360_pt1 | contig 22102 bp, 29 predicted proteins | sample AntAcemetagen801_FD_179845 | JGI IMG/M metagenome (GOLD analysis project Ga0222673, IMG submission 179845) | Saline water microbial communities from Ace Lake, Antarctica - #801 | ecosystem: Environmental > Aquatic > Non-marine Saline and Alkaline > Saline | place: Antarctica: Ace Lake...
TGGTAGGGTAGATGTAGAGATACATATTCCCTGCTTGAAGATACAAGGTAAAACAACGAAATGAAGTTCACTAAAGAACACAGATGTAAGCTGAGCATTGCTGCTAAGAAAAGGTGTACTCTAAAATGGAGAACAGAAAAAAGTATTCAGATGAAGAACTTAGATAGAAAACCATGTTCAGAAGAAACTAAGCAGAGAATTAGTATTGCTACTCTTGGCAAGAACAGAGGCAATAAAGCTTGGAATCGTGGATTAACAAAAGAGACTGATTTACGTGTAAAAGAACTGGGAATTTCTACTGGTAATACTAAAAGAGGGCATTCTTGGAAGGGTGATGATATCAAGCACGGAAGATTTCTAACTTTAGGTCAATATAAACAAATGTTTAAATTTCAGAATGGAGTGTGTGCTATATGCGGTAAAACAGAAACAAGAAAAACAGCAAAAGGAAAAACCTGTAAATTAATGGTAGATCATGACCATCTTACAGAAGAAGTAAGAGGACTCTTATGCCACAAGTGCAATGTTGGTTTAGGGTTAATGATGGATAATATAGATAATTTAAAACAAGCAATTAAATACTTAAACGGAGGTAACTATAATGGCTTCAGGCATTTACAATAGATTCAAGGCTAATCTTTTCAACAAAGTAGTTGATTTAGAAGGAGATACTATCATTGTAGCTTTGTATGATAACAGTCATGCGTTCACAGCGACAGACACTGATTATACAACTACAAATGAGCTAGCAACAACAGGTGGTTACACTCAAGCCGGAGCTACGTTAGCTGGTAAGGCCGTTACAGAGGCAGCTACGACTAAGTGGGATGCTACTGATCTTGCTTGGACAAGTGCTACGTTCACAGCTTATCATGCAGTTATCTATGATTCTACTGTAGGAGCAACGAACAACCTTATTTGCTCTATTGACTTTGGTGGAGCTAAGACTGTAAGTGCGGGAACATTTACCATTTTATGGGATGCAGCAGGAATAATTACTTTAGCATAAAGGAATAGAATGGCTGATGTAAATCTTTGTTTATCTGCTTATGACACAGGAGATTCTGGAACCAATTGGGTTGCTGATTATACTCATGCTAGTTATAGTGAATATCTATTAGGAACAATAGCTGAATGTCATGATAATATTGTTACATATGCTAATTCAAATGGATTTAGATATGGTGTAGCAAAAACTGCTGGAAGTGCTTCTCATGTAGTTAATATGTCAATGACAGCAGAAGTATTCTTTATCCCATCTAAAGTAAATCAAGTTGATGTTTTAGGTCTGCATTTTTTTACTTCAAGTGGTGGTTCTGGATACATGACATTGAACGTCTATCTTTATTATGGAGGTGCTTATCATTTAGTTTATGAACCTGGTCAGATTATTAATACTTCTGGTACTTATACATCTACTGCTGGTGGACCTTGGACAGGTGTAACCAAAATGAAAGTTTTAGGAGTTGGTTATTGGAACCCTGGTGGTCCTAATGCTTATTATTCTAATACGCATTTAGTAGAGATGAGAGCTTGGGGATTGCCTGGTATAGATATAGAACCAGATGCTTTAACGTCTACTTTAACTTTAGGAACTCATACAACAGGTATTGGTTTTACGCCAACAACAGATACTATAGATTTAGTTCTTAAAGATGTTACATTGAAGTCTTCTTACAATGTTGGAGATGAAGCACTTAACCTTACTTTATTAGGACCAACGCTTAGGATAGATTCTAGCGTTACAACTACAACTCAGACACTGGCTTTGACATTAAAAGATTCAATTGTTAATATTCCTAAGACTGTATATCCTGCAAATTTAGAAATGAGAGTATCTTTAAAGCCAGCTACTATTCAAAGATATATAAGAGACCCTATTGATAAGAGTGGATGCCCGATGTGTGGTACTTATCTATACAGGAGAGGTGTCAATCAAGTTCCTAAGAGAAGAATATTCTCTGAGCCTGTGAGACATGGCCGAAACTTTGATAGAGGTGAGTACAAAGATGATGCATATATTAAATGCAGTAAATGTGGATTTATCTGTAATACACAGAGAGATCAATACGCTCCAGAAGGATCAAGAGTTGGTTGGGGAGTAAAATATGAAGAAGTTGAGGCAGGATAATGGCTAATGCTAACTATGAGCAAATAGCTTTTGATTTAACACTTTCTGTAAAGCCAGTTACCATAGAGAGATACATAGATGATCCTATTGTTACCGGTGGTTGCCCTATGTGTGGAACATATTTATATCAATCAAAGAGGAGCGAGCCAGTTAGATCTAGAGCTATTAATTATGGACGTAATGAGGACAGGACTGCTTTAAAAGATAACAAATATGTTAGGTGTGGCAAGTGTGGATTTATTTGTCATACTCAAAGAGATTTAGAATCAAAGAAAAGAGCTCATATAGGTTGGGGTCTTAAATATACAGAAATAGAAGCGGGAGGATAAGATGACTAGGCTAGAAATAAGAACTATCGTCAGAAAGAGGTTAGGGGAAACCACCTCTGCCTTCTGGACAGACGCAGAATTGAATACATACATCAACTTAGCGTGTAGTGATGTTGCTTGGAGAGTTAAGTGCTTAAGATCGAATGGTACTATTGCTGTGTCAAGTTGTGAAGCTAATATTATAGCTGCTGCCTCTGCAGAATTTATTTTATCTGATGCTTTCTCAGATTTTTATGCCGTTAACGAGGTGTACTATCAGAGACTAGGAGAAGATTATTGCAGGCTTACTCCTTCTTCAAGAGAAGAATTAGATGTTCTTGATGAAGCTTGGCAGAGCTTAGTAGGGAGAACTTACACAGATACAGGCACAGGAGTTATTACGTATAATTATGATTCAAAAACAAGTCAACCGACACATTATTATTGGGATAGAGAAGAAGATAATCTAGGTATTTATCCTCCTCCAAATGATGATAACGATGGTGCATTATTAAAGGTTTATTATTCAAAGAAACATACAGACTTATCTTCTGATGGTGCATCTCCAACGCTTCCTGAGGGAATACATTTGTCAATAGTAGACTTTGCGGTGGCTTCCGGCCTTGAAGATAGAGGATGGGGTGATCGAGCAAATGATATGTGGAATAAGTATAAAATGAAACTTAAAGAGTATCAGACAGAACGTCGAGTTGAAAGAGAAGACGACGATATTGTCATGAAGTCAATTTATAATATATAAGGAATTATATGATAGGAATATATAATGGGAAAACCTTTGACAGAAGAACACAAGAAAAACATAAGCCGTTCTTTAATTGGCAAGAAAAGACCACCTAGGTCTGAAGAACATCGTAAGAATTTAGGCAAAGCACGATGGAGAGGCGGGAGATATGAGCAACATGGCTATGTTAATATCTGGAGAGGACCTAAAGAAAGATATGTCAGAGAACATAGACATATCATGGAAGAGCATTTAGGGAGAAAGCTTTTAAGAAGTGAAGAAATTCATCATAAGAATGCTATAAAAAATGACAATAGGATAGAGAATCTTGAGATTATGGTTACTGGTTTTCATAAGGCTAAAGTGTGCTGTCCTCACTGTCAGAAGGAGTTTCTAATAAAATGACTTTAACATCACAGGTAAAGAACTGGTACATAAAAACGATGCCTGGTCAAAATAGCAAAGTTGAGGATCTTGATCTTAAGACTAAATGGGTTGAAAAGGCACAGAACTGTCGCTTTGAAGAAGAACCGGGATCGTTAGATAAACGCGAACCTTTGTCTCATCTTAATGATGTTTCTATGGGTACTGATCCTGTTGTTGGTCTTTACAGATATTACGCCTCAACTGGTTTGGCCACTTGGGTTACTGTATGTGGAACAACTGCGTATTCAATTAGTGACTCCGGAACAGCTACTGCAATAAGAACAGGCTTAACAGATGGAAAGAGATGTTCATTCGCAACATATCAAGACCTTTTAATTTGCTCTAATGGGTATGACAATCCATGGACTTGGGATGGTGACACTACAAATAATGTAACGTGGGAACTGGGTGGCTGTAAGGCCGTCTTGGGGGCTGCAGGAGGAAGTCTTGAAGCAAGCAAGGATTATTACTATTCTATCACTTTAGATGCTGATGCTGTCGTTAATGGGGCTTTTAGCAATACGGTGACTACTGATGCCTCTAAGAAGACGATAGAGCTCACAGAGATACCTCTAGGGCCTACAGGCACAACTAATAGGAAGATCTATCGAACTGAGGGAGATGGTTCATCTTTAAAGCTTGTAGCTACTCTAGCAGACAATACCACTACAACTTATTCAGATACCGTAGCAGATGCTTCTTTAACAACTGCTTATCCAGCAGTTACAGATGATATGCCTAAAGGATCTATTTTAAAGTTGCATAGAGAAAGATTGTTTATTGCAGGAGATCCTAGCAGTCCAAGCAAGATATATTATTCGAATGTTTACTTACCTCATTATATCCAGCAGACAACTAATTTAGATTATATGGAGATAAGTCCTGATGATGGTGATGAGATCATGGGGATCCCAATTCAGCTTGAGGTTATGATTTGTATTAAAAAGAACTCCATACGAAAGGTTCATGTTACTTCGGCCGTATCTGGTTCTGATCCTGAGACTTGGTATGCAGATGATCCAATCGCTTGGTTGGGTTCTCCGGCTCAATGGTCTATCACACAGACACCTAATGGGGTTGTGTTCTTAGGTTGGGATCATTGGTATGTGTTCGATGGTGCTAGTGCACAACCTTTGTTTGATGAGTTTGACACAGGAGATATTCTTGAAGCAAAATATAGCGATACAGTAGGATATTTACATAATGAGAATTTTTATGCTGCGTATACAGATAAAGAGTCTGCTGCTCAGAGACATAATAGGCTTATGGTTTACAATCTTAAGAGAACAGCCTTAGCCTATGACTTGTGGACAAGTACAACAATCACTGGTCCTAATTGCTTTGGTGCTAGATCGGGAGATGATGAGGTTGGAGATTTATACTTCGGAGATTCTGTTAAAGGATATGTTTTAAAAGAGAGAGATACGAACAGCACCTATCGATTAAGAACAAAGGTTGAGTGTAATGCCGGAACAGCTTCTGATGTGTTTGTTGGTGGTACCGAAAATGCTCCTTATCTTGAAATAGGAGATTCTGTAACGCCAGATGCTATCCCTGATGGAATTGTTATCTTTTGGGATAATGACACGCAAGTTCCCGGAACAGGATGGACAGAGATCACGGGCCTTGAAGATAAGATTATTAAACTAGGTATGGGTGCTTGGGATTCTAGCGATGGAACTGATCATACTCACGTTCTAACAAGCTCTATTCCTATGTGGTATGGATCTAATGTTAATTATGGTGACGGTAATGCTAATTGTGTTTCTGCTCATACTCATGAGGTAGCATCTACAAGTAACGGATCTTCTCCTTTGCCTAGAAATATTAAATATAGGATGTTTAAATCTTCAAGCAATACGGACACAGAGTTTCCTGATGGAGCTATTGTTATGTGGGATCAAGCTACTGCACCAACAGGATATCAAGTTTTATCTTCCGTTGGATATTATATATCTCAAGATACTGCAGATTTAGGTGTTGGCGATAGTTCGTCACATAGTCATTCTTTTAGCATTCCTACTGGAACAGCAGCAGGTAATCTTGCTGAATCTGATAGTGGTACTAATGGTCCACGTTATGGCCATACTCATACAATCACAGGTGCATTGAGTACAGAAACAAATGACACTTGGGAAGTTGATTATGTTGCTCTTACTTTTATTAAGAAAGTTGGAGAGACTAGCACTTGGGATGGCGTAGAGAAATATTGCTATGCTTTATATGCTCCTAATTATGTATCTACTTCTGGAGATGGAACAGATATGGATGTCTCTGCTCCTGTTCTTGAGCTTACTCTTTCTTCTGCTGAAAATGTTACTTCTTCTGGAAGTGCTACGGCAAGGGTTATTACTTATGAACCCGTTGTTAATCGTAGTGGGTGGGAAGAAGTTTCAACTTATGATGATAGGTACTTAAAGATAGGTGGAGATGAACCAGCCACAGGAGATGAAGCTAATGAGTCACATACTCACACAGGTGGAACGTTTACAACAAGCACGGGTAGTTCTTCTTGGGGTAATGGAGGTTACCACGCTGGTGGCTATGCTGATCCTCATACTCATGAGGCTGTGATAGCAAGTGCTAATTCAGATCTTGAAACTCCTCCTTCTGTTACTTTTAGGTTAGTAAAGAAGATATTAGGAAAGATGAAATCTTACAATGATGCGATAGAATCATCTTCTTATACGACTGGAACTTGGACATCTCTTTCTCAGAACATCAATGCTGATACACTTTTGAAGCTATATTGGAATGAATCAATCTCTGGATCTGATGATGTTGTGTTTTATACAAGATCAGGAGCTACTCAGACTGCTTGTGAATCTGCCTCTTGGAGTGTAGGAGTAACGGACTCTAACGGAAGCACGATAACTTCAACAGCTAATGTTTGGTTTCAGTACAAGTTGACCTTTACGGCAACAGATACTACCTCAACAATACCAAAAGTTTACTTTACTGATGGCTATGTGGTAAAATATGAGTATCATGCAGGTGTAACAGTCGCGGAGACTTCCGTTAACTTTGAATATGGGATAGGACTTAGAAACTTTGACGAGCCTTCCCTTGATAAAGTATTTAAGAAGATCATAACAAAGCATGCCGGAGAAACAGGATCGTTTACTGTGTCTTGGGAAACAGAGAATTCGAATGATGAATTTGTAGTTCCTTTAGATACTTACCCTAAGTATTGGGATAGTTATTTCCAAGATGATGCTATGGGTAAAGAGATTGATTTTACAATATCAAAGAACGACTTAAATGAGTTTAGAATATCGGAGATTAAGGGTATTTTCTCTCCGTACGGGATAATTATCTAATGATAGACAAAAATGCAAACATGACAAGTATGGAAAACACACAGTTGCCAGTATTGAATAGCATAATAGATGGCATAAGGACTCAAGCTTTATCGGTTAAACATACATCAATTTTACCAACAGCTAGTACAGTTTCGGAAGGGCAGGTGGTTATCTATGACAGTGCAGCAGTCGCAGGAGTTGACGATGGAACAAAAAGAATCTACGTCATTACAGCAAAAAAGAACCTTGGATATATCACGCTTACATAAAGAGCAATTTCGAGGAGCTGTTATGGATTTTGAGAAGCAACTTAGTAAGGTAGAAGGTGCTATGAGTGAGGATTGTTTTCCTTTAGATCATGTGTTTGTTGATGGTGCATATGTGAGAACGATAAAGATACCGGCCGACATTATTATGACAAGTAAGATCCACAAGGTTACACACCCTTATTTCGTTATGAGTGGCGAGGTTGATGTAATGACTGAGAATGGAATGCAAAGGATTAAAGCTCCGTATCAAGGAGTGACTAAGGCCGGAACTAAAAGAGTGCTTAGAACTTATACAGAAGTGATCTGGACAACGGTCCACGTTACACAAGAAACAGATTTAAAAAAAATAGAGAAACAGGTAATAGCTAAAGACTATTCAGAATTGGAGGACACATTATGTCTTGGGGAGCAATAGCAGGAGCTGTTGTTTCTGTGGGAGCAGGAGCAGCAAGTAGCGCGATGAGTAAAGGGGAAGATGGGTCTATGGGCTATGATATGCCTATGTTGACTCCAGCACCTTGGGATGCACAGAATCAGCAGTTAACCTCTCAGATGGGGCAGAACATGGCTCTTAATGCTCAACAGGGTAGGTTGTCACCTGGGCAAGAGATTATGTTGAATAAGATTAAGAGGTATCAGTTACAACAGAGTAAAGAAGCTATGTTTGGTCAAGAAGGTCGTAGAGGTGGCTCTATTATGGACAACACTATGTCTATGGGATCTATGGGTGGTGTTGGTCCGAAGGCTATGATGGCTCAAGGAAGCAGAGCTATGCAAGATTATGCTGGTAGAGATGCTCAGATTATGAACTACATTGATAGTCTTAAGATGACAGGTCTAATGAGTAATGAGAAAACTTCTGCAAACATTATGCAAGGTATGCCTCGTAGCAATGAGATACCATATACAGGGCGGACTGTTGATATGAGCACACCAGCTCAGCCAGGTATGAATACAGGGTTACAGAATGTTGATTGGGTTAATGCTATGCAGAATACAGGGTGGTTTGATAAGCAGAAGACACCAATGCAGAATACAGTTATTCCTCAGAGTCAGTATCAATTAACAGGTTCACTAGGATCAAATAATGATTTAGCAAGTAAAATGGGATATTAAGGAGGAGTGAGATGGTACAAATTAAATCAGTGAGACAACCAATAAAAGCTCCTCAGCAGAATATATTAGGTGGAGCAATGCAAGGTTTTGCAGGCTTTGCAAACAATATGGCTAATGAGAATATTAGGAAGAAGGAACAAGAAGTAGATCAGCAAGAGCAACAGAGTAAATATGTTGCTAATCTTCTTAGCACTCTAGCACAAAAAGGTATTATTGCTGAGGGTCCTAATACTCCTACTTGGTATAAGGAGCTGGGATTGAAGGAACGTCCTAAGGAAGTTGATTGGACTAAGAAGAAAGCTCAGATAACTGGAACACTTGCAGGCATGAAGGGTGGTCTTTTAGAAACGACTCCTAATGTTCAAGCAGCTACTGATAAAGCTAAGTATGATAAGGTCTTGGGAGATGTTAACAAGAAGCTTCTTTTTAACAGCCCTGAAGCAACAAAGCTTATGGCTAGTGGAACATCAGAAGATATGGCAAAGTGGCAAGCTTTAAGGGAACGAGAACTTAACGCTCAGCTAGGGAAATCTATTCGACCTTCTGATCCAGCAGCAGATGAAGGTGGAATAAAGACTCCAAGTAGAGGAATCCTTAACAATGTCTTTAACAATCCAGCTCTTGATTTTGCTGGAAAGAATAAAATAAAGAATTCTAAAGTTATTCCACAAAAGAACCTAGCAATAGATACAAAGGCAGCTAAATGGCTTACAGATAATGGAGCTCCAGTTACAGAAGCTAACATTAAAGCAGTTATCAAACAAGGGAAAGTAAAATAAATGGCAGACCTATCCTTTTTACCAGATCAAGCAGAAGATTTATCATTTCTACCAGATAAGAAACAAGACACATCCTTCTTGCCTGATAAGGTACAATCGGATATACCACAATTAAGTCAGTCTAAGAAGCCATTTACTCCATATACTCCTGAAGAACAAAAGAGATCAGAAGATGCTTACAATCAATATGCTCTTAAGAGAAACCAACGACCATTCCAAGGTATGAGTGCGTTTGCTCAAGGTGTATTGCCTATTGCTCCAAAGGATTCTATCTCTCCTGGGTTAGAAGAAGCTCACCCATTTGCTAATATTGCAGGTAAACTTACAGGCTATGCAGCCGTTGGTGCTATGACTGCTGGAATTGCTCCGGCATTAACATCTAAGCTAGCAACAGCAACTCCTGCTTTTCCATTTCTTGCTAAGGCTATCCCTAGAGCAGCACAGAGAGGTGCTTTATGGGGTGGTAAAGAAGCTATAGACCAGATTGCGAGTATGATTAGTGGAGAGAAACCATCAGCAGGAATGATTGGTAAGGTAGCAGGAGAAACAGCGTTTGGTGCAGGTTCTGGACTTGTTTCTGGAGTGGCTAAGACTGTTCCTAGATTACTTGGTCAAGGAATATATAGAGGAGCTTGGACAACAGCTAAAGAGTTAATGAAAGATGGAGTTATTGATGCGGGAGATCTGCTTAATATTGGGTTGAACTCTGTTGTTGCTGTTGCTGTTGAAGCTATTAATGCTAAGCAAGTGACTAGGGCTTTCAAGAAACAGCATACTGAGGGATGGAGAAAGGCTCTTGACCTTAATAAGATTATGGCAAGGAATCCAAAGTACTCAAAGGTTCATGCTAAAAAAGTATTGTCATTAATGGGTAGCTTAGATAGATCGATCAAGCCACCAGTCATAGAACAAGTCCTTAAGCACATGCCTGAACATCTTAAGGGAAAGATAACTGTTCCTCAATCAGCAAACTTTGCTAAGGTATTCTCTGGTAAGTTGCTTATTGGTGAGAATGTTGAGAGTGCTGTGAAGTTAGCTCTTGCTGCTATCGTAGATGATATTCAGATAAAGCAAGATGTTGTTACTAACAAAGCTCCAGAGGTTGCTGGTACTGAAACAGTTGCACCAGAAGTTACTCCAGATGGGATAGAGGTAGTTACAGAAAGTCTTGCAGGCACAGAAACTCCGGCACAAGGTGTGCAGCCTGCTGGCACAGAAGACCTTTCGTTCCTACCAGACCAATTTCCAGGTGTTGTTGAGGCACAGGGTGGGGAGAACCTCGAAGCCCAAGCCCAAGCCAAGAAGTTTAAGACTGCTGAGGAGTTTATAAAGAATGTAGATAGGGAAAAGCTAGAAGTATTCAAGCAAGAAATGATTGATAAAGGAGAAGATATAAGTTTGAGCGGATCTACCTTACCAAAAGCAGAGTGGAGAGAAAAAATATTTATTCCTAAGCTTACCGACATCTGGAACAAGGCCAACCCTTCTAAAGCGCAAGAATTATTTAATCCTGCAGGTACAGAAGCTGTGAGCAGCCTATATGATCCATTAGATGTTCAGAAGGCAGTAGAAGCAGCAGAACTTGTTTCTTACTTTGAACCATCTCAAGGTATTATGGATGAGGACAGAAACTATTCTATTATCTCTGGAGGATTTCCTGATCCTCTCTCTAATAAAGGATACTCTACTGCTGGTATTGATGCTGTTATTAAGAATATTAAAGCTAACAAGCCTTTGACAGAGAAGCAACAGGCACTGTACGATGATCTGTTAGCACTAGCTAATAGAGCTGGCATTGGCAGTGCGCTTAGTGAACCAGAGATTAGCGGTGAGGAGACAGGACCAATAGCATTCTCAAGCATCGAGGATCCAGATGGTATCGAGAGCGTAAGCATAAGCAAAAAGTTGAATAAGAACAACCTTACAACTCCTGATGGTACGGTGATAACACCTGAGGAACAAGCTATAACAGATGCTAAGATCAGCAAGGCAGTTCAGACAGCAGAGACATTTGATCAAGCACCACCAACAGATGCTGTTTCAGAAGAACCTGAACTACCGATACTTGCTAAGCTTAATGGCTTTACAGATGCTATGAAATATTGGGTAGGAACAAAAGAAGAACGGTGGCAAGTTGGTATTGGTGCAATTAAGGGAAGACAAATTTTTGAAATGATTAGATATTACGAGAGAGCAGTTGCTCTTATTAACTCTTTGACAGAGAAACGAAATAAGAAGATTTTCTTTAAGGTAAGTGAGAATGACAAGAGAGAGCTCTTTGCTGTGCTTAAAGGTATCCAAGGTGTAGATGAGAATGGCATTGTTGAGTTTGGTGCGTTACAACCAGCTGGAGATTACACAGTATCAAAGAGTGAAGGTAAAGATATTACATATGAACCTGGAGAAGAACTACGCGATGGCCGGATCATAGGTAGAGAAGTTAAAAAGAATACCTATGCTACATACAGAGTTTACAATACTCAGAGCAGATATTCAAAGCTTATTGCTAAGGATCCTAAAACAAAGGATATTATAGCACAATACTTTGCTCTTAATGAGGAGCTAGAGCACACTATTCTTGGTGTGGATCTTCCTGCATTCGCTACTCAAGTTATGCACAATCAGTTTAACATTAAGTCTATGCACCCTGATGCCTACACATATGTACCAGGTGTTCTTGCAGAGCAACGATTTATGTCTAAGCTTAAGAATCTATTTAAGAGCTATACTGCAAGTGGTAGATATAGAAAGACTGGTAGATCAGCAGAGTTAGGGTTAGAAGAAACTGATATTCAAAAGGCATACACTATCAAGCAACAAGACTTTACTAAGGAATTCCTTCTCAATGACATGATTGGTAACGTATTATCTATTGTTTTAGAACCTATTGATGGTGAGGTTAAGCACGGATATACAAAGATCAATATCAACCATCCTAGGATTGCTGCAATCACAGAAGCAAAAGCTGAGTTGTTTTCTGCTAATGGGATCGATGTTGAGAATATGTCTATGTATCAGTACCCATCTATTCTTGATAAAGAGTTTGATATTAATGACAAAGCTCCTTTAATGTTTGGTAACAAAGCAACACAAAGAGGAGCGGAGATACTTAAGGATACTTATAATGGGTTTAGCAGGATAGTAACAACAAACTATCTTATTAAGCCTTCTACTGCAAACAGAAACTTTGTCTCGGGGTTTGAGCAATACATGATGAAACCTATGGTTCATTTCTATGAAGGTATGCTAGGTGGTGGGTTTACTGCAGTTGGCCAAGACTTGTCTGCTTTATTAAAAGCATTAAGTCCTGCTGTTCAGAGAGCTATACCTGATGAGTTATTAGGTGGCGTGTTTGTTTCTGATTTATATAATAAGAAGTCCATCTTCCATTATCCTTTGATGCCTTTTAGAGCTATTGAGTTCTTCTTTAAGAGATCTTCTGTTGTAGCTGACCTTAATACAAAGATGATTACAGATTTCAGAAGGAAGAAAAAGAGTGGTGAGATTTCAAAGAACACACCTTATAAGCAGTATAAAGAGGAGAACATGGAGGCTATGTTCAGAGAAATGTTCCAGACCATCTCTGACAATGCTGACTCATACACTTATGACTATTGGAACAAGCCAAAGTTTTTAGAGATGCTTCCTAAGGCTATGGTTCCATTCCCTAACTATGCTTATCATAAAGCAAGGTTTTACATTGAACACAGTCCGTTGGCTTTGTTTGGTGTAGGGAAGAAGAACCATTCTCAGAGCTTTGGTGGTAAAAATTTTGGATTTGAGGAGAAAGGATTTAAAGCTAAGGTATCATTGTCTGAAATGAGAACACGCATAGCTAAAGCATTAGCCGGTGCTACTATTCTTGCTATTGCAACTAAGGTTGCTAATGATACAGGTGAAATTAGAGATAAACAACTTGAAGACCTTTCCTTAAAAAGGATTGATTGGAAGTTCGATACTTCTGGAAGAATTAAATTCTATGGAGATGATGAGGTATCTTTGTTCGTAAGAGCTTACGATCAACCATACATTGGAGATGTTCTGTATATGAGAGAGATTCTTATGGGTAGATCTGATATTACTGCATTGTTCTCAGATATGTTGAGTCTTGGACCAGCACTAAAGCTTCCGGCATTACTGATTGGATTAAGAAGTGATTACGAGAAGTACAGGCCTATGGCGTCATTGATTGGTGAGCAAGTAGCTGGATACATACCTTTTGGAGCGTATATGAACCTTATGAGAATACAAGTTGATCCTAAGAAGCGTAAGACATACTCTCAAGATTATGGTATGTTCAGGAACTTTGTTGATCCGATCACCAATGTCATTCCCTATGCCTCAAAGATATTACCACCACGCATACCAAATAAAGGGCCTGATAAGGGTGAGATTAGAAAGTATAATATATCAGAAGAATATATCAAGATGTTCTTTTTAAACATAAAGCGCATTGACAATAAAGAATACGAAGACTATTTCAACAACGAATTATATGGTGGAGCAGCCGGAAAGAGATTGAAAAAGCTAAATTCAAAAGAAGCAGAGAAGATGCTTGATGACTACAAGTATGACAACAAATAACTATTGACATTTCCTCTTAATTGTGTATAATAAATTCATCGATTAACTAAGAGGAATTAAATATGCTTCGCGCCCATCACAATTCTATAATTTTAAATACTATGACGGAACTCCTCCGTCATTTTTTTATGTCTCATGCCAGATGGATATTGGGCGCACATGAGATTCCTGTCGAGGTGGGCTCTGTCGTTACTTGTCCTTTCTACAACCCACCCGCAGGTCAACACCAACAACCCCCCGGACAACCATATCGTTGTATAGTCAATGCAAGGCAATCTAAAAGAGAGGAGGAAAAATGCTTGAGATAAGTAATAACTCAACAAGCATCTATCGTTCATGTCCAAAGAAATATTATTGGAGATACCTTAGAGGTCTTGTTCCGTTTAAAAGATCAACCGCATTATCCCTAGGATCTATTGTTCACTCTGCTTTTGATATGTACTACAATAAATTCTCTGTTGATGAAGTCACTGATTTCATTATAAAGACTTCTGATGAGGAGATAGCCAAAGCTCCACCAGAGGCAGCAGAGGGTTTAGTTCTCGTTAAGTACACTGCTCTAGCTATGTGGCTCAACTATCCCAAAGACTTGTCTAGATTCTCAGATATCAAGCCTGAGCTTGAATTGAGGATTAAGATGCCTGGAATGAGAGGGGTAGATCTCGTTATGAAGATCGATGGACTTGTTAAGATTGATGGAAAGTTCTGGATAAGAGAGCTCAAGACAACAGGAATGTCTTTTGGTCAATTTGAGAAGCGCTGTGAGACTTCACCACAATGTTCCCTTTACACCTATGCTGTACGTAAAGCTGGCTATCCTGTGGAAGGAATTATCTATGACTTTGTTAAGAAGCCTATGCTTAGAAGGCATGTGCGCGAGAGTAAGGATGATTTTGGAAGAAGAATATCAGCATCTTATAAAGAAAGACCAGAGTTCTATTACAAGCGTCATCCGTCTTATCGTTCTCAAGAAACTTTAGATCTGTTTGAAGAAGATCTAAGGAGAGTAACAAGGGAGATCAGAACAAGATGCAGGAAGTGCGATTGGTACAGGAACCCTGATTCGTGTTGGAACTTTAACTCTGCATGTAGTTATTTACCAATATGTTTCCAAAAAGAACCAGATAACCTAACAATCGATGTATTTTTTGAGAAGAAACCAATAAACATAACCAAAGGAGGAACCGATGGATCCAGAAACAAAGGAAAAAGTAGTACCAGAAAAGAAAGTAGCAAAAGAAGTGTTCGTAGCTGCAAGTAAACAAGACGTTATTGATGTGTTAGAAGCTCTTAAAGAGTTAACGAAAGCTATCTCTGAGTTGACCAAAGAAAACATTAAATGGTATAGAGCAGGAAAAATGTAATCAAAAATGTAATCAAGGAGGTTTGTATGAAAAACATAATCACAATAATAACAAAGGCTGGTGTAATTCTTAAGTTTGATTCTAAACAATTAAGAGATATGTCAAGAGGTTGTAAAGGAGTTAGGGCAATAAGACTAGCCCCTGATGATGAAGTTGTAGCTGCATTTAATATCTCAGAGGGAAGTGAGTAGGTATATGGGTAGATCGTTCAACCTGAGGCATCCTCAGCAGTCTGAGGGCTATTTAGAAAGGAGTATGTGATGTGGGAATTCATTAAGATTGGAATTTTTTTAGCAGTAGCAATAACAGTAGGGTATTTCTTCATAAACCTAGTTTTTGTTGCTATTATGCTTGTTGGTATTGGTATCGGTGAAGTGTGGTCATTCTTATGTAAAAAACTGAAAGGGGAGTAAAATGAATAAACAAGAGCAACAAATAGAGCCTAGATTCAATTTAGTGCTTAGTCAAAGTGACAGAAACAACCTGATCAATATTCTTGATGGAACTATGATCAAAGGAGCTGATGCTGGATATATTCTTAACCTCAAGTATCGCATTACTATTGCTGAGGAAATTGAGAAAACGACTCCGCCAGAACCTGAACCTTTACCTGATTTACCTCCAGTTGATCCAGAGGATCCGTCAGATCAAGCAAACGGAGGATCTCATTCGTTTACTCCAGTTGAATCAATGGAAGAAGTTGAACCAAAGAAGGAGGCCTGATGCCAAAGTTTATCAAAGTATCTCCAAGCAAGATAGATAGGGGAATATCTATCATTATCTATGCCGATCCCGGAATAGGTAAGACAACCCTCGCAACAACCCTTCCAGAAGGAGAAACACTCATCATAAACACGGAAGCTGGCTTAGGGCCACTTTTAGGCACAAAACACATAGTGTTTAACCTAAGAGAAGCTGTTTTGAACGGTGTAAACATAGAAAAAGCCATGACAGAGCTCTATAAAAGCATTCGAACTAAGGAATTAAAGGTTAAGAATGTTGTTATTGACAATGTGAGTGAGTTGATAGATCAGCTTAAGATTCATTTCACTACAATCAGAGGTAAGGAGTTTCCAGAGATCAGAGAACACGGAGATGCTGCCTATAAAATGCTCTCTTGGATCCATGAATGGAGAGATCTTCAAGAGTTAGGTATCAATGTTATATTTAATGCTTGGGAATTTCCTTATGAGATTCAAAAGAATGATGGCATTACCCAAACAAAGACAGCTCCTATGGTTGGAAAGGCTAGTTGTTTCCGTATCTGTGGACTTGTTGATGTTGTTGGACATCTTGAGTGCCATGAGAAATCAGGCAAGCGGTGGATTAGAGTAGGCCCAAGCACACAATACATAACAAAGAGTCAGTTTCAAGGGTTAGATCTTGCAGGAGAAGAAGCTGATCTAGCTAATATTATTAAAAAAATTAAAGACTTTGACTATTCAGATATGAGAGCAATAGCAGAGGATTATAAAAAGGAGAATAAAGATGCCAAAGTTACCAAAGCCAAGTAGTTTTGAACCAGTACCAGCAGGAACATATAAAGTCCGTGTTGTTAATTATGAGCATGGTCATTCAAGTGTTAAGGGAACACCTCAAATTAAATGGAAAGCTGAAATTATTGAACCAGAAGACTTTAAAGGAAAGTTTTTATGGGATAGAACTATTATGGTTGATTCTTCTGTATGGAGAGTAGCTAATCTATTAGGTGCTTGTGGACTTGACTTCAAAGAAGGTATTGATACGGACTCTGATTTTTTTAATCAGCTATGTCAAGCCTCTTTAGGCAGAACAACCTTTTGGTTAGTAGATGAAAAGACCTTAGATAGTGGAACAATGGTTAACGAGATCAAAGGCTATAACAATGATCGTGACCAAGAGATGCTTGAAGTTACTCCAACAGACGATACTCCTGGATGGGTAGAAGAAGAAGAACAACCTAAAGAAACAAAGAAGAAAGGTAAGTAAGAATGTCTAAAAGGCATACTGATACTGAGAAATGGGAAAGACCCTGGTTCAGAAAGTTGCCTCCAGAGTACAAAGCTCTATGGTTGTACATATTGGACAAATGCGACATAGCTGGTATTTGGTATGTAGATTTCGATACTGCTTCGTATTTCATTGGTACTACACTAACTTATGACAAATCACTAGAATTATTGGGTAAACAGATGACTGTATTAAACAGTGGTTCTAAGTGGTATGTACATGATTATGTACGTTTCCATTGTGGTGAATTGAACAGTTCAATAAACTTCCATAGGGCTGTGAGACAAAGACTTATAGAAAATGGGTTAACCCTTGACCAAGAGTGGGGCAAGAGTGATAAAGATATACATAAACATAAAGGTAAACATAAAGCTGTTTATATAGGGGGTGTGCATTTCGACACAATCTGGACATCATATCCTAACAAGATTGGAAGAAAGAGAGCAGAGAAGTCTTTCTACTCATCAATACAAACAGAACAAGATTTTGAAAGGATTAAGTCCGCGCTGGAAAACTACAAAAGGTCTGATCGAGTTAAGAAGAATTTTGTTCAGAATGCTTCTACTTGGTTTAATAACTGGGAAGATTGGGTTGAAGATCCTATTACAAACGAGGGAGAAGTTCAACAAATTAGATCTAAAACAAAGAATGTGGATAAGCATATAGAAAGGATCATGAATGGTTCAACTTCCTCCACCTAGATGTGCTGTTGGTAGAAAGTGTGTTGAGTTGCTCAAAACCTATGACGGAGATGAGTTAGCTCTTAAGCTTGCTGAACATACGGCAGATGATTGGATCAATCTTTACAAACCAAAGGTTTTTGGTGAGAGATTGCCGGGAATTATGATCAAATACCAACAGCTTTCAACAGAAAAAGAGAGAGATTTCTTCAATAAAGACAATCCTAACTGGTTAAACGGAGAGGAGATGAAAGAGTATGCGGATCGTAAGAGGGGGATTAAGGGCGAAAACGCGAGCAATCGACGATATCTTAAAGAAACATTACAACGATTGGAGCACGACACCCAAAGGAGTGAGAAGGTCAGAGTCATTTTCTCGCTATACAGGCATGTTAAAGTCTAAATTGAGTAGAGCTGAATATAATTCTCAAGTTAGGTATATTGTAGAATTATTTGTAGGAACAATAGTTGGAGTTTATGAAAGGAGAGCTTGATGGAATACACGACTAAGTTAAAAGAGCATATTGCTAAATACTCTAAGAATTTTGATAAGATGGAAGAATATAAGGCTCAAGGTAAAGATTATACACATTTGCTCTTTATTGAGAATGAATTGAATGAGAAAGGTAAGGTGATCCGAAAGGCCTTGGGTATCTATGCTATGGATCCTTGCGCTGGAATGCCTTGTATTAGTAAATGCCTGAACCCTGTTAATTGCAAGATGTTAAGCATGATGAAAAGATGATCAACTCAATACTATCTAAGAAAGGATAAGAAGATGGGTAACAAATCGAGGTATTGTTTCAGCAACCCAGGCATTTGTTTTAGAGGGAACTGTGTCTTTCTTAATACTACTGAATGCAAGAAATGTATAGGTTTCCATATGTATACCGTAAAGAATGAGGATAAGGACCTAAAATCTGGCCACGAAAGGTTTGACGATGAAGAAACGCAAGAGCAGATTAGAGAGAGTGATTTTAGGAAGAAAAGAAGAAAAAGATCGAAAGAGCAAAATAATGCGTGGAAAAATACTTGAGACCTTATTACGCGAAAGGAAAAAGATGATAACACCAGAACAATTACGCAAGTGGTATCTCGAAGCGATTGGAGGACTCGAGGAAGGAAGTTGTCCTAATAAAAAGCCTTATGAAGAACTTACAGATGAGCAGAAGTTTAAGTATAAATATATTGCTAATAAGATTAACGGGGAGGTCTAAGTGGGATATTATCAGGGTGAGGATATGAAAGATAAGATAAGAGAGATAACGGCAAAAGTTCACAACTTTTTTACATGAGATTATACATCAAATGAATATGAAGCTGGACGAAGAAACTGTAGAATGGGTTGCTCAAGGACTTGCTCAAGTGTTTATAGATAATAAAATGTTAAAAAGAACTAACTAAGGAGTGAGGATATGAAAGATAAATTAACTAAGAAACAAGAATACGGTATCGCCGAATGGCGAGAACATTGTTTAAAGATTGGGAGAGACACATCACCTATCAATAAAAAAGTTACGGAAGAGTCTTGGAATAAATTCTATAAGATATTAAAAAAAGATAAGCCTAAATTTTGGTATTGTCAAAGTCCTTTACAGGCTCAAATTATAATTAATATTTTTCCAGAGATTGTTAAAGCATTTAAAGTTGTAGATAAAGGGGAGAACATCGGGGATAACATCAGGGAGAACATCTGGGTTAACATCTGGGAGAACATCAGGGCTAACATCGGGGCTAACATCAGGGCTAACATCGGGGAGAACATCAGGGCTAACATCGGGGAGAACATCAGGGAGAACATCAGGGCTAACATCAGGGCTAACATCGGGGCTAACATCAGGGATAACATCGGGGATAACATCGGGGATAACATCTGGGAGAACATCGGGGATAACATCTGGGAGAACATCGGGGCTAACATCAGGGATAACATCAGGGCTAACATCAGGGCTAACATCGGGGAGAACATCGGGGAGAACATCGGGGCTAACATCGGGGATAACATCAGGGATAACATCTGGGATAACATCTGGGATAACATCGGGGAGAACATCGGGGCTAACATCAGGGATAACATCAATAATACCAAATTAGAAAACATTGAAACATATTCGTGGTGTCAGCACGATATCAACTGGATAGCTTATCACAAATATTTTGAAAAGTATGGATTATTGCCATACGATGAAAACTTCAAGATATTTGATATCTGGTATGACTTAGCTTGTTCTTGTGGGTGGTGCTATACATTCAAGAACATAGTGTTTGTATGTGAAAAACCAAATAAACTAGAATTAAATGAAAGGGGGCAATTACATAAAGACGGAGGAATGGCTTTAGAATATTCCGATGGGTATGGGCTGTATATGCTTAACGGAATAGCTGTTCCAAAATATCTAGCCGAAACATCGTCGGAGCTATTAGATATTGAATTTTTTAAGAAAGAACAGAACGCAGACGTTAAAACAGAGTTTGTACGCAAGTATGGTGTGGATAGATTACTTACACTAGGAAATAAAATAGACGATTGGAAAAATCACAATCAAGAATGGTGGAAAAAATCAGAATATGAGTTATGGGATTTGGGGAGCTTATTTAACTTGGACCACGCCTATCATTTGCGTATGAAAAATCTCAGCGTTGATGGAGTTTTCCACGTTGAAGCAGTAAGTCCTCAAAGTGATACTTTACCAAAAGCGATTCAGTATAGACTAAAAGGCAAGAACGATACATTAACCAACATTAAATAGGAGGTGAAAATGGTACTACACGGCGAAGTTTCCTTAAGAAAAGTAAATAGTATTCCAAAATCAGCAAAAAAAGTTACGATAAAAGGTCAGTATCATATTATAGCTGAGTCAGAAGTTTCAGGCAATCATCATGTTATAGACATTAAAGATGGAGTGGAATTTTACGAGCAAGATGGAGTTCTGTATCTAAAAAATGATGTAGAAACAGATGTTAGATGTGTCGTTAAAGAACGCCATGACAACATTACGTTAAGTCCTGGAATTTGGGAAATAGATAAACAACAGGAATATGATTATTACACAGAGAATCATAAAAACGTAGCTGATTAAGGAGGAGTGAGGATATGAAAGAATGTAAATGTGGATTTAAGTTTGCAGGACCAGGAGAGTTTAGAAATTGTGAAGCGTTTATCACTCAAGAAGGAAAAGGTGGGGTTACCTGCCCTGATTGTGGTAAGCATTATGTTGATGGACAAGAAATCATTTTAACTAAGGAGTGAGGATATGGGAGATAAATATAAAAGAAAGGAGGTGATAATAATGGAGAAATCATTAGATATTTCAGAGGTAAAAGGAGCAAGATCTAATATAGAAGATTTAAAAGTTTATGGAGATGGCGATACTTTTAGACTTTTATGTAAGGCAAGTTCTCAAGCTGAAGGGTGGATGAAATCTACAAAAGTTTGCAATGTTGGAAATAATTGTATAGTACAAGTTACTACACAACAAAGAAATGTAGATGGTAGTTATGCAGTTGCAGAAGCATTAACTTATGTTCCAAATGCAAATATTGTTATCGAACAGAATCCTAGAGCAATATTACCTAGATAAAGAACAGGCTTTAGGGTGAAGTCATGTATGGCAAGTTAAGCTAGCTTGCAAACCCTATTTAACTAAGGAGTGAGGATATGAGAAGACCACCAAAGAAACCTAACTCTAAATATGGGTGTAAAAGAGTATGGCTTAAAGTTCCTAAAATATGGATATTCTTTTGTAACGCTTGTGGAGAATATATAACAGAAGATACTGGGTGTTCTAATCCATTCTGCCCAGAAAGAATAATTGAACCTAGGACTGACTAAGGAGTGAGGATATGAAAGAGATTAAACTTCCAAAGAAAAGACTTATCGAAAGAGACAGCAATTATCTCGAATATGATAGAGGCTTCAATCATGCTCTTATGGTATGTAAGGACATGGCAAAACAACAAGGATTTGATGTTAAAGAGGAGGAGTGAGGATATGAAAGATAAAGAACGAGATAAGTACAAAGAGATTATAGGTTGTCAGCAGATGATAATAGAACATATGAATAAGATGTTTGGAATATTAACTGAGCTCTTAGAAGAACCATGCAAGAAAGAGGAGTGAGGATATGGAATATAGTTTATATTGGTGGTTAGTTGCAAGAACAAATAAAGAAATAGCAAGAGGTGATTACTTTGAGTTAGGAAAAGTATGTATTCTTTGGGATAAGTTTCACAGGAATTGTCTATTCTTTGATGATATGCGAAAATCAGAACCAAGTTTAACTGATTAAGGAGTGAGGATATGAAAACACCTAAAGTTATATATATGAATAAAAGATTCCCTGATAAAGAAATACCAAGACAATACAAGTATAATTCAGACACCATTATTTATAATATAGGAAAATTAGCAG
>Ga0222673_1000362_pt1 | contig 21971 bp, 28 predicted proteins | sample AntAcemetagen801_FD_179845 | JGI IMG/M metagenome (GOLD analysis project Ga0222673, IMG submission 179845) | Saline water microbial communities from Ace Lake, Antarctica - #801 | ecosystem: Environmental > Aquatic > Non-marine Saline and Alkaline > Saline | place: Antarctica: Ace Lake...
CTGCTAACGCTGGACCGTGATCACCTCAGAGAGGCAGACCTCAGAAAGGCAAACCTTACCGAGGCAGACCTCAGGGGGGCGCACCTCTACGGGGCGAACCTCTTCCTGGCAGACCTCACCGGGGCAGACCTCAGCGACGCGAACCTTACCGCCGCAAATCTTATCGACGCGAACCTCTGGGGGGCAGACCTCAGAAAGGCGAACCTTAGAGGGGCAGACCTTACCGACGCTAACCTCAGAGAGGCGAACCTCACCGGGGCCAACCTCACCGGGGCGCACCTCTACCGGGCGGACCTTACCGGGGCAGACCTCAACGGGGCAAATCTCTGGAGGGCGAACCTCACCGACGCAAACTTCACCGACGCCAACTTCACCGAGGCGGACCTCACCGGGGCAGACCTCACCTACGCGAACCTCACCGGGGCTCGCTTTGATATGGTGGAGGAGGAACGATGAGTATGTCGAAAGATATGTGGATTGAAGAACATGAGCGCGCAATGGAAGCGTTCGCAATGTCGGAATGTAAAGACACGGAAGCTTTCCATGCAGCTTTACGTAGCCTAGGCTTCTCGTTTGGTGAGGTCGTTGAACAGATCGAACTAGCGCGGGAGATGTATTAACATGATTGATCGGTTAATTAGAAAAGCACTTTGTCATAACGTAACCACTCGGCCAGATATTTTGCTTTCAACAATAGAAGAATTAGTTGAAGCACTTTGTAACTTACAAAGCGAAAATAAGAGCATAGCCGACAGGTTAAAGGAGAGCAAATGACTAAGCAACCTGAAGGCTGGGTGATCGATCCCCCCGAGGGGTGGCGATACGGTTTCCCTAGACTGTTCAACCCGGAGGAGGGGGAGACAGACGAGGAATGGTTCCTGCGTATGGGGTATCCTCAAGAAGAGATTGACCGGGGGATGCTTAAATATTGCCGCAAGTGGCGGGCGACCATGGCAGAACTTGACAAGAGTTAGTTGATGGAGTATAATCCGTGCCTTACAGTGCATTAGGGATAAACCTATTTTTGATTTTATGTTTACATTCTGCCGAACTCCTGCTACCAGCAGCGCCGATGGCGTTTGCATTTGCGGTGGGAGCGGCGGCGTTTTTTGCGTGGACCGCTGTAGTAGAATTACAGGAGCTAGTTAAAAGTGTTATCGACGCAATTGAAAGATACCATCTTAACAAGTGAAATAAATTTGAAAGAAGTCCATCCCAATATGGCTGGAGAATTGTTACGTGAAGCTTTCTTTGTCGGGGGTTACGGTGCTTACTCCTCATTTGATATGAACCCTGATTATGGTTTTGAAGAAGTTGATCCCCATACATTAGATCTTTATGCTCGCACGCTTTTACTGGGTTTTGGTGCTAAGAATTATAAAGAAGTAGCTAGCATCAGTTGTTACAAAAATCCAGACGATTGGGAAGTTATGTGGCACTGGGATGGAGGCGGTTGCTTAGCTATTCGTAACCAAAGGTTTGATTTTTTAATCTATAATTCTGATTGTACACATCCTGATTATTGGAACGACATGGATTACGAAGATTGGGTAGATGAAGCAATTAAAATGGGCGACAAATATTATGCGGCAAATTATTTCTAAGGGTAGAGAAGATGCAGTAAAGCGCCCGGTGCCTGCCGTCTGGCCCACAAGGGACGATGGCAAGATCGCCATAGTTGGTGAGGCACCCGGCGCCGACGAGGTTTTGAATGGACACCCGTTCGCCGGGTCGGGCGGCGAGTTGTTAAATGAATGTTTACGCCGCGCCGACATCAAGCGCGAAGATTGCCTGCTGACAAACGTATTTGAATACAAGCCAGCGGGCGACGACCTAGGGCGCTTCTTCGTTAAGCGCACACAAGTTAAACAGTTCGAGGGGTGGAAACCACGGTGGCCGCTGTCCAAGTTAGGCTACGTGGAGCCCGAGCGCGAGGATGCACTGGATCGACTGCGTGAGGAAATTACTCGTTTTGATCCTCATGTAATTATCGCTCTAGGCGGAGTCGCGCTCTGGGCTCTCACTGGTGAAGAAGGCATCTCTAAATTCAGAGGCCACACCATCTACACCAATGATTGGTTCCACCCCTCGAAGCAATGGAAGGTAGTGCCCGCCCTCCACCCGGACGCAGTCGTGCGAGGCTGGAGCGGGCGACCTGTATTCATTGCCGATCTTATCAAGGCGCAGGCCGAGAGCAACACGCGCACCATTAAGCGCATCGAACGCGAAGTGTGGATAGAACCCCAACTTGCCGACATCGAGAAGTTCTACAACGAGATGGTCGAGCCTATGCAAGGCAGCACCACACCCCTGTCATTCGACATCGAGACGGACATGGTTTCGCAAATTACTTGTATTGGCTTCTCGCCCAACGACAACGTGTCGTTCGTCATTCCGTTCTGTGATAAGAACATGGACAGCGGCAGCTACTGGTCGAGTGCCGAAAGTGAGGCGGTGGCTTGGGGGTGGGTAAAGAAAATTCTAGAAGACCCCACCATTCCCAAGCTGGCGCAGAATTGCACATATGATATTACATGGCTGGCCCGGATCATGGGGATCTATGTGCGGGGCAACGTGGAGGATACGATGCACATGCATCACGCCCTCCAGCCGGAGATGCGTAAAGACTTAGGCATGCTGGCTTCGCTCTACACGAACGAGCGCCCTTGGAAAACTATGGTCAAGTTCCACAAAAGCAATAAGCGGGACGAGTGAAAAGACCAAATACCTTTGCCAAAATACCTGTGTTGGTGTCGTCCTACGACCCAGCTATGGTGCGTATGTGGCGGGCGTTCCTTGACCAAATGGTTGAGGACACCGTCAAAGACAACAAGACGGGAGAGCGTGCCCGCACTTGGCTCCAAGACCGGGGCGAAAACTTTTACTTAGTATGTGAGCTTGCCTGCTTGCCGGCATGGTTTGTGGAGAAAACTCTTGATGGAGAATAGAATGAGTCTCACCAAGGCCTACAACGAGATCCAAACATCCAAACAACAGCAGGAGAAACTGCTTGACAAGAGGCCCGCAAAATGCGTGTGTCGAGGGGAAGACAAACCAATGGCCGAAGCAGTACTGAATAGCCGATACCCTGCTCATTACGAAAACAACCTCGGGGAAAGACCAAGCGGCGGCGCCCTCGACCCACTCGCCGGACGCGCTTTCCAAGATGCCGAGGTGGATTACTACAGCGAGTTGCGGCGCGTCCTTAACGAGGCTCTCGAAAACAATATTGCCAGCAAAGGCACCGAGCGCCACGGGGCGGGCGCGGGCTCGTGGGACGAGCAGTCGTGGGCGTCAGAGGTGCGGCTGGCGGGCGCGGGCTACCCCGTGGGCCAGATTATCAAGAAGGCCAACGAGGCCTTTGGTATGATCCAGAGGGGGGATCAGAAAAAGGCCGTCCATGAATTGCGCGGCGTCATCGGATACGCGGCCATTCTCATTCGCGCCATTGAAAAGAGCTTGGTATAACTATGAGACATATGCTGTTCAATTCATTTCCCGAGACGAGACCGGCGGAGGGCTTGTGCGTGACCCCGTCTAAATGGCAGCAGCGGTTTATGGAGTTGGCAAAGCTGGCGGCGTCATGGAGTAAGGACCCCGGCCACGGGGTGGGCGCCGTCATCGCAGCCCCCAACAACCGGGTGGTGAGTGTTGGCTTCAACGGCTTGCCGCAGGGCTACGACGATGACGCACTAGTAGACATGGTGCGCGAAACCAAATGGAAGAGGGTGATCCATGCTGAAGAAAATGTGATCCTTTTTGCGCAGCGCGACCTACGAGGTCACAGCCTTTTTGTTTATCCTCTGCATCCTTGTGAGCATTGTGCTTCGTTAGTACATCAGGTGGGCATTACGCGCGTCTTCGTGCCCAACTACGTCTACCCCAACGGCCCAACCGGCGCGCTGGAGGCCAAGGCGCGCGAGATGCTGGGCGATAAACTCGTAGTACTGGATTTCAAATGAGGGTTATAAAAAGCTCGCAGCTGGATGACTTGAAGCTGGACGATGAGCAGCGCCTGTGGGTCTACAACGGGCTAGACTGCGCGCTGACTCACGAGATCTACAGCGCCCTGCTGCCACAGGTGGACAAGCACGCCCGGCGCACCTATGACTTCGAGCGCGGCATGGCGGCGTGCGCTATCAATCTGATCCTGCGCGGTTGGGCCGTGGACAAGGACGTGATCGCCGCGCGCACCGTGGAACTGGAGGCCTCCCAGAAACTGCTGATGGCGGCAACGAACAAGATCGCCAACGCCGTATGGGGCAAGGACATTAATGTTAACTCGCCGGTGCAGCTTAAGCGCATCCTTTATGAGGAACTCGCGATCCCCCCTCAGATGCGCAACGCAAAGGGCAAGATGAAGGTCAGCACTGACCGCGAGGCCCTTGAGGCCGTAGCCCGGCAGTACCCACGGGGGCGCCCGCTGGCGCTGTTCGTGTTGGCTATTCGAGACACCGTTAAGAAACTATCGGTGCTCAAGTCCACGCTCGACGGTGATGGGCGCATGCGGTGCAGCTACAACGTGGCGGGCACTGAGTGTCTGTCGGGGGATACGTTAGTTGTAACTGCTTCCGGCATTCGACCTCTCGCGGATATTTATAACAGCACAAGTTATAAAACACATCTTTGGAATGGTAATGAGTTTGTAAATCCTGTTAAAAAAGTTTGTTACAAGAACACAGAGGGTTTGGAAATTCTTTTAGCTAATGGCACCACCCTTCGGTGTTCTAAAAATCATCCCTTTGCAGTTGAAAGGATTGGTTGGGTTGAAGCCCGAAATTTGGTGCTTGGTCAAAGTTTAGTTAATAGCATTCCAAACACTTTGTTCGGAACAGTTGTCACTCCTTACTCAAAAAGCACTCCAGTAGAATTTTATGAACTTCTTGGAATGTTACTTGCCGACGGTACTTTACATTCCAGCAACGGTGGATACAGTATTCGTATCAGCAACCGCGACCCCGAGGTTCAAGCTCGCTTTGTTGAGTTAGTGAAATATTTATTCCCTGAGGCTGTACCGCGTTGTTACAAGGATTACGCGCATGTATCACATCGCCCCTTGTACGATATGTTGGAACCTGTATGGGCAACCGCATTGAGTAAGACTATCCCAAAGTGGGCGCTGCGGGGAACTCCAATAGCGTTACGTGCTCTTTTGCGCGGTTTGACGTTAGACAGTCACGTTACCTCTAAAAAGAACGGATTGATTTTTGGAAGTGCTTCAGACAAGCTGCGTACACAGATACAAACGATGCTTAAATATTTAGGCATTGAGTCTATAAGTTACAACTTTAAGTTAGTTCTACCTCGCAGAGAAACGGCGAAGTTTCTTAAGTTATGTGGATTTGTACAGTCGAGTAAACTTGACAAAGTTGCGACACTTCTAAATAGATTTAGAAAAACCTCAGCAGAATTTAACTACAACGAAGTGGTTGCTGTTAAGCCTTGGCGTGGTGCTGTTTACGATTGTACTATGCCCAGTAGCAGTCCGCCACAATATTCCGCCGCAGGTTTGCTTGTTCATAATACGGGACGCTGGTCCAGTAGCAGCAGCCCCTTCAACACCGGCACCAATTTGCAGAACGTGACCAAAGACTTGCGCGGCATCTTTGTGCCGGACCCCGGCTACGTGCTGTTCGATGCTGACCTTGAGCAGGCCGAGTCGCGCGTCGTGGCATATCTGTCTGAGGACGAGGGCTACATCAAGGCGTGCGAAGAGGGCGACCTACACACCACTGTGGTAAAGATGATCTGGCCCCACCGCGATTGGACCGGCGACCTACAACGAGATCGCGCCATGGCCGAAGAGAAGTATTACCGGGACTTTTCATATAGAGATATTTGCAAGCGCGCCGGCCACGGGGCGAACTATGGTCTGACTGTGGACAGCCTCGCCCGGCACCTGCGCATTCATAAACGGTATGCGGCGCTGTTTCAGGCGCGGTACTACGGCGCGGCCATGTCACGGCGCGACCTTGAGCGCTGGCACAAACAGGACCCCGATGCGGGATTTGATATCCTGATAGAGGCCAACGACAGCGAAGGCAAGGTCGTCTTTGTGGAGGGAGCGTTCCCCGGCATTCGAACATGGCATGACGGAGTGGCCCACCAGCTGGAGACTACGTCCTCTTTGACTACGGCCCTCGGGCGACGGCGCGTGTTCTTGGGAAGGGCATCGACGGCAGCTACCCAGCGCGAGGCTATTGCGTACGACCCGCAGAGCACCATCGGCGATTTGCTGAACGTGGGGCTTTATCGCATCTGGAATGAGTTAGAGCGCGCCGGCGAACCCCTTGCCTTATTTGGGCAGGTGCACGACAGTGTCGTAGGGCAGATTAAAGAAAAATCATTTGACACTCTCGTTCCGCGCGTGCTAGAATGCCTTACAAATCCGCTGACCATTCACGGGCGGACGATGGTTGTACCAAGCGCCATTGAAATTGGGCGCAATTGGAAGGACCTTATGACAGTAGAGCAGTGGAACCAACAACATGAAGAATAATTACTTGTACAGCCGCCGACTTTCGTGGGAGTTGGCCGAGCGCATTGAAAACTTCTGGCACCGCAAAGGCTACCGGCACGTCCGCGTCTGGGTCGAGAGCGTTTACAACAACGAGACGGAACCCTATCAGGTCCGCAGCAATATTAAGTTTGCGGATGCTTGATGCGCAACTACAAGGACCTAATTACAGCAATGGTGCGCGCCCAAGATAGCGACATGGCACAACTGCCGCGCGCCTTCCGGCAGTGGGCCTCCATTAGCGCTGTGGCTGGGGCCATGGGACGCACGGTGTGGTTTGATAGTGGGGCGTTTCAAGTCGGCGCCAACATGTTCATCTGTCTGGTGGGCGGGCCCGGCTCAGGGAAGAGCGCCTCCCTGATCTTGCCGCTGCGCCACGTGTTTCCGGGTATCACGACACCGCTGGGCACCAGCAAGGGCGACGAGAACTTCAACATAGGTCTCAGTACCTATGACTTGGACGACCGCCCGCGCTACGTTATGGGTGCCAAGGTAACGCCCGAGAAGCTGGTGCAGGAGATGGCCAAGCTGGGGCGGCTCGACATTGAGCTTGCGTCTTATCGGGAGCCCTCACACTATGATAGTAGTATGACTCTCGTCACTAGTGAGTTCGGCACCTTCATGAACCGCGACGACCAGTACACGCAGATGTTCCTCACAGAGATGTGGGATCGCCTACCCAGTTTCGACTACTTGACCAAGACCTCCGGAGAGGCCCACATCAAGGGCCCTTGCCTTAACTGGATTGCGTGCGCCACCCCGACCGAGTTGGTTCGGCACCTGCCGGAGAACGCCCGGTCGCAGGGCCTACTGTCGCGCATCATCGTGGTGTATGATCCGAGCGAGTCCCGCACCGATGACCTAGAATATAAGCGGGTGAAGCCCGGCACCATCGAGGCCTTCACAAGTGACCTCGCCAAGATTGCCCACATGCGCGGCCCCATGACTTTCGAGGAAAGCTTCTACGCCAAGGCCCGCGCCGACGTGCAGGCCGGGCTGGAGCCCCGCCCCGTCGATCCCAATCTGGGTGAGTACTTGCAGAGGCGCCATTGGCAGTGCGTCAAGCTGGCGATGGTGTATAGCGCATCCCGCAGCAACGAGCGCATCATTCGCGAGGGGGACTGGGAGCGCGCCAAGGGTACCCTGTTCGAGGCCGAGCGGAACATGCCACAAGCCCTGACACTGTTTGGGCGGGGCCGAGTGGGCCGCACCATGGAAGATCTGAATGAGCACCTGCGCGCCTTTGTGCGCGACGCCAAGGGGGGCATGCCCGAGGCCGCCTTCCGGCGCAAGGTGGCGGATCTGGTGAGCACGCCGGGCGAGGTTGAACAAGTCATTCAAACCATGATATCATCTAATATGGTTAGACGAGTGAAAGGCAAACTGCAACCCTGTGGCTAAGCGCGCTAAAATAATTGGCGTCAGATGGGCGGAGTTTACGGAGCGCCCCCCGTGGCTCACCGACTCCCCCCTCAAAGGCGTACAACGAGAAGGTCAGCTGTATGAAGAGCGGCTGGGCGCGCTGCTTGAGGCCCTGTGCGGTAAGGACCGAGAGGTGTTGATGGGCCAGTGGATCAAGTATCAAGACAAGCGCGGCGTGGGATGGTGTCAGCCTGACATTCTACTCATGCCCAAGAAACGCAAGCGCACCATCTACATCATTGAGGTGAAGCGCACCGCAACCGGCCACGCCATCACGCAGTTGGCACAACATTATTTGCCTGTTATAAGAAAGATGTTTCCTAAGAAACACATTCGATTGGTACAAATTTGCAACTTCATGAAACACGGCTGGAAGGGCCTTGTATTTAAGACACCCGAGGACATGTTAGCGCGACGAGGGTGGCAAGGTGTCGCAACACTATGCGTAAAAAACGTGCCAAAAATATAAAGCGCCGCAACCCTATTGCGCCAGTGCTTCGGCTATTCAAGTCAAGCGTGGTACGCAGTAAGAGAAAGTACTCTAGAAAAGGAAGGGATAAATTTGATGCACGACGAACCACTGATGGAACGCGTTGAGACCATTGAAACCGCCGATGAGTTTGTGGAGGTTTTTCTGGCCGTCTCGGAAGCCTATGGTACACGCATCCCGCCGGCCTTCGCCCTTGCCTTAGAGCGCATGGGGGCTGAACTCTGATGGGGAAAGACCACGTCGAGCCTAGGTTTACGGGGCTATACTGGCCCAACGGCGAGGAGATTTGGGAGGTTGAAGAGGAAGACGAGGCGCCCGCTGTGACGGTGCCGATGGGCTTTCATCCGCCCGGCGCCTTGGTGCTGCCGCCTGTTAAAAAGAAGGTTGACAGGCCCACCTAGTTTTGCTATAATACGCTTCGTTACATGGCCGGGCTGCTCTGAGGGGGGACGGGCCGGTCATGTGACCGAGAGGGGGGAGGAAGCTTAGGCAACCTCCCCCTTTCTATCTCAGGAGATCTAATGAATATTTTCTTTGTGCACCGCGACCCGGCGCTGGCGGCCCAGATGTTATGTGATAAGCACGTCGTCAAGATGACGCTGGAGACCGCGCAGATTTTGTGCACGGCGGTGCCGGATGATTTTCCGGGTAAGTACAAGCCCACCCATGCGCGCCACCCGTGCGTGCGCTGGGCCGCCGACAGCATTGAGCATTACCGATGGCTAGTGGCGCACCTGCATGCGCTGGGCGCAGAGTACAGCCATCGGTACGGCGGGAAGGTCCACGCCAGCATGAAAGTGTGGCAGCGCCTTCCCCCCTCACCGAATCTGCCGCGCGCCGGTTGGCGCGACCCGCCGGCTTGTATGCCGGACATGTACAAGACCCACGATATTGTGTCGTCTTATCGCCGCTACTATGTGGGAAACAAGGGGGGCTTTGCTAAATGGACAAACAGAAAACCACCACGCTGGTTCTCGACGCTACAGCAATCTTCAAACTTAAACAGCGAAACGACGAGCTTGAGCGCCGCATGAAGCAGATGATTATCAAGTTGCACGCGCTGTCTAAGCAGGCCGTGAGTCGCGACGCTGCCATGGACGTTGTTAACTTCTATAGGGCGGCGTGCCGTGAACTGGGGCTGGACCCCAAGATTGAAGACCCCGAGTTGAAAGTGAAGTACGATGCTATATTCGGTGTACCTTGAGGGGTGGCGCATCGCTCTCGTAAAGCGCGGGCGCAAGTGGGTGTTTGTAATGCCTATTGGGGGCGTCCCCAAGGTGTCCCGCTTTTCTACGAAAACCAAGTTGCTAATGGAAGAGACCGAGGCCGATCCGCGCAAGGTCGTGGAGATGTTACGGAAGAAAGAATTGAGAGGCAGGGGCCGCGCCCTGCTTGAGGAATTGGAAACCAGTGTCAAACAGAGCCCACGCAACCAAGACGTTCAGTGATGAAATTCACGCCGAGAAGTACCGAGGGAACAACGAGAGCTTCCGCGAGTGGAGTGCCCGCGTAGCTAACGCCCTCAAGGACAACGACGAACACTTTGACCGGCTGCGTGATGTGTTGTTGGAACAGCGGTTTCTACCGGGCGGGCGCGTGCAGGCCGCCATGGGGTCGCCGAGAGCGATCACGGCTTTCAATTGTTACGTGATGCCCACTATTCAGGACACGTTCGTGGATGGTGAGGATAGTATTATGGATGTGGCCCGGAAGGCCGCACAGACCATGCGCATGGGCGGTGGCGTCGGCTACGACTTTTGCCTTGCTCCAGACACGTTAATACTAAAAAGCGATTTGACTTGGGAAAAAGTCAGCAATTTAGAAAAAGATGATGAACTTGTTGCTTTTGACGAAGAGTTAAATCTAACCAAAAATACTTTTAAGAGAAGTAAAGTTCTAGAAAATAAAAAGGTAACACAGCCGACGTATGTTGTACGTACCAATAGAGGAAATGTTACGGCGTCTGCTGACCATTTTTGGGTAGTTCGTCGTGCGAAAAATTTTCCTTTTAAGAAAAAAGGGCAAGGATACAAGTGGGTTAAAACCAAGGATTTAAAAAAAGACGACCAAATTGCATTCACAACAGAACCTTGGGAAATCCAAGAGAATTGTTGGCTTTCTGGTATTTTGGACGGCGAAGGTAACAAGCTCTGTGGAAAAACCACTAAATCTTCTTACGTTAAAAGTATTGAATTTATTGGAGAGCAAGAGTTGTGGGCCACGGAAACTGAAACCAAAACTCTTATTGCCAATGGGTTCTTGTCACACAATTCCACGCTGCGCCCGAGGGGGGACTTGATTACGAAGTTGCAGTCCAAGAGCTCCGGGCCTCTGTCGTTTATGGAGATTTATGATGCGGTGTGCCGCGCCACCATGTCGGCAGGCCATCGCAGGGGCGCCCAGATGGGCGTGTTGCGCATCGACCACCCGGATGTAGAAGAGTTTATTCGCGCCAAGCAGAACCGCGATCGCCTGACGGGTTTCAACATCTCGCTGGCTGTGACGGACAAGTTTATGAAAGCGGTCACCGCGGGCGCCGACGCATTCGAGCTTTCGTGGGGAGGGCGCACCTATTCAGAAGTTGATCCCGCCAATTTGTGGGAAGAGATTATGCGCAGCACGTGGAACTGGGCCGAGCCCGGCGTGCTCTTCATTGACCGCATCAATAAGATGAACAACCTGCATTATTGTGAGACTATTGCGGCGACAAATCCGTGCGGCGAACAGCCCCTGCCTCCCAACGGGGCGTGCCTGCTGGGCAGTTTCAATCTGGTGAAATACATTCATCGAGACGGACGCGGCTTTGATTGGGACATGCTGGCCAACGACGTGGAGACCGTGGTGCCCGCCATGGACAACGTGGTGGACCGCACTAAGTACCCGCTGGTCGAGCAGCGCGAGGAGGCCAAGAACAAGCGTCGCATGGGCCTCGGGGTTACGGGGCTGGCGAACGCGCTGGAAATTTTAGGGCATGTGTACGGCAGTGCCAGCTTTCTGGAACAGCAGGCGCAGGTGATGGGGTTTATCACCAATCGATGTTATGTGGCGAGCGCCGATGTGGCGGGCCGCAAGGAGCCATTTCCATTGTATGAGCCCGATGCGTATATGGAGGGCGGGTTTGTGCGGACGCTGGAGCCGACGACCCGCGACACCATCTATTCGCAGGGCATTCGCAATTCGCACTTGACAAGCATCGCCCCAACAGGTACTATCAGCTTGGCCGCTGGGAATGTGTCCAGTGGGATCGAGCCGCCCTATGCGCTGGAGTTCACGCGCACGGTAAAAGAGTTTGACGGGGAGAAACAGGTGGCGATTATGGACTATGCGTGGGGAGAGCACGGGGTGCGAGGCAAGACCGCTACTGAGGCCACACTGGACGAGCACCTTGCCGTGCTGGCGACGGCCCAGTGTTTCATTGATAGCGCCTGTTCTAAGACTATTAACGTGGACCCCAGCACGCCTTGGGAGGAGTTCAAGGCCGTCTACACAAAGGCGTGGGAGTTAGGCACCAAGGGTGTCACCACGTTTAATCCGGGCGGCAAGCGCATGGGCATTCTTACTGAGACGGCCTCCGAGGAAGAGGGGGCGGCGTGCCGCATAGACCCTGAAACTGGAACGAGAACCTGTGATGAATGAGGAAATAGCTCAAATCTTAGCGAGCCTGAATGCTAAGCGTATCAATGGCGAGACTGCGTGGTGCGCTTTGAAAAAGATCGGGGTGCCCGAGCACGAGGCACTGGTACTGTTAATCAATGAGGGGGGATATGACTAAGTTGATCGTAGGATTTCGCAAGCCCAGCCCTAAGGGGTACAAGCGTTACGGGCTTTATAAGTTGGGGGGTTGGCCCCCGATCCAGCATATGTACAACCTGACGCCACGCGCCGCGCTGGGGCTGCTGGATAGGAAGACGGCGGACGCACTGCCGGAAGTTTATGAGGCGTTGAAAGAGACGTAAGATGCCACGACGGAAGTCCAAGAAGCTAGGAGTGCGGGGAGTTGAGGGTGTACGGGACTATACACTGTTAATTCAACGCCTACGTAACGGCCACCGGTCGGACCCCTATAGGGACCGCCTGATGCGGGAGGCCGCCGAGACTCTTCAAAAATTAATTACGGAGTGTAATGATCTATATGACAAAGTTCATTTTGCTACACGCGGAGATGCCTGATGTGGAGAACGACGAGATGGGCTGGGCCCCGTGCCTAGTCCGCATCAAGGACATTAAGGCCGTACACGATAAACTGGTTTGTGTCATTGTCGAGATGCGCGGCAAACGCGACAATCTCGTGGTGGCGGAGACAGTAGAAAAGATCCGGCACCGGATCAATATGGCCGGCGGTGAGTTCGCGTAATGAAGGCCATTCCTGAGGTGTACCTGCCGCCGCTGCTTACTGCGTTGGTAGAGACACAACCGACTTACATGGAGAAGTACACACAAGAGGGCTACGGGCTGGACTCTTGGCTCCTTGTGTGGAAGGCGTGGCGGGCGTTTATGTTTGGGGATGAGCCCTGCCCCGACAAGAGTAAGTTTACTTATCACGATCTTAACAAGCTGGTGGGGCACATCCGCCGACAGCCTGAGCACAGAGAGGATTAAAGACTATGGCCGTTGAGAATACTAAGTATGACGAGGAGGCCCGGGCCCTGTATGCACTCCATCGCGAGCGCGCGCCCGGCATCCGGCGACCGGGCTGGCGTGACTTTGACCAGCTTCCACGCAAAGAACGGGATTACTGGCGGGCACTGATTGTCATGGATGGCGGACTGTAACAGGCATAAATTGATAAAGAAAGGGGGGCACTGGGCCCCCCTACTTATTTCGCTTACAGGCCGGCTTGGCCGTTTTCATTTTTGACATTCTTTGAGCTCCCTATTCAGTTGAATAAAATCGAGGACCACCCGCATAATCGTTGAGCCGGGGTCCACGGAGTCAAGCTCCTGTGCAAGCTGCCGCTGTTCCAATGTGCTGTATTCTACAGGCGCGGGACAGACGCTAGAAAGCGTCGCCGTCGCGCAACTCGTCAATAGCAGCAGACTTAGACTTAGGAGACTTGCGCGCAGCCTCAGCTTGTTTATCTTTGACATTTACTGTAGCCTTCAGATCAGTGTTTTGCTGGTCAGCCTTGCCCGCCTTCTTACCTAGGAAGTATGAGATGAACGCCTTAGCCAGTAACACGGCGCCATTGATTAGCGTAGGCAAAAGCTTGAAGAGCAGCGCTGACCAACCCATTACTTGTCCTCGGGCTTGCCCTTGAACGCCTGCTCAACGGCGTCCAGAATTTTGTTATCGAGCTTAGTGTCGGTGGACTTAACGTAGGTGCGCAGGTACTGCAGGGCAAAGGGAATTGCCACCACGACCGCGCCCACGAGCATAGATACGAGATCAAAATCTTCCATTATTTAAACATCCTTTTAGAATTGTTGCGCAGCCCGGCTTGCAGATAGTCCGCTTCCCGGTTGCGCCTAGACTTGTAGCTGTCTCCGAAATCTCGGAGTTCTTTTAGCACGCCGCGCCAGTCGCCGGTAGTGGCGGCCTGCCAAAACTTGGGAGTGGCACTCTCTAGGTCGGTGCCATATTGATGGGCGACCGAGTAAAGAACCGTGCGCTGGTAGGGCGTCAGGTCGTCCCATGACTGCCCGCTAGACTTCTCCCACTTGTTGCGAAGCTGGCGCGCCTGCTTCTTTTTGAAGGCAAGGTCTAGGTCGTACGCCTCACCCTCAGTTAAACGCAGGGGCTTCTGTCGAAGGACGCTCTGCGCCTCGTCGCGCTTGGCCCCTAGGTAGGGCTTGAGCCGGTCCGCGAGGGGGGATGCAAGTCCCAGCCCGCGCAGGTCGGCCTCATTCATCTGGCCCAGATCGACGCCGCTGCTCACAGTGACGCCGCTCTTGCCTGAGTTGGGCACGTAGCCGGTGGTCTCAAAGCCTTCTTGGTCGGCAATGAAGTCGTTGTCGATGCCCAGCGCGGCCATCTCTTGGTCGTTGTAGCGCTTACGTCCTTGTACCATGTTACTAAGCATTCCCCAAAAATCTTGGAAGGGCGAGGCGGGGTTGGCGGCGAAGCTATTTTCTTGAGACCCCTCCCCATCCACTTCCTTAAAGGTAGCTTGAGCATATTCGCCCGCCGTGGCCCGCCCGGCGAGAACATCTTCACGCAGCGAGTCAATGCCCTTAGATGGGGCACTGACTAATTGGTCAAGGTGTTCTAGAATACTCATAATACAATAATACCACAAATTAGACAGGTTTCCAAGCCACCCACGGATTGTGTGCAGCGGGCGCAACCTCTCCCGAAAAGATGGGACATTCGAAGGTGACGCCGTGGCGCGGGTGCGTAAACCACAAGGCCTGCTGCGGCGCTTGGGGCGAGAAGCGCATGCCCATTGCAAACTCGTCGTAGCCCTTGATGGAGCCGTTGACCATGGCGTCGGGCAGCCGCAGCCGGTGATGGTAATGGCCCATCATGACATAGTCGATGTCAATGTTGAAGTCGGAATACTGGGCCTTGAGGCGCTTAACGCCGCGCGCAATGGGCGACAACATGCCGATCTCGCCCGACCCGCCCGCCACGCCGAGGCGATCGCCGTGGGTCAGCAAGTAAGACGTGTCGAAGATCCTGAAGTGGCTATCGAATGACTTGGGCACATGGATCGTGACACGATCATCGTCCTTGAACAACGACGCAAGGAACATGTATAGCGCCCAGTCCACGTTGTTCTTGGCCGCCTGCTTGAAGCCCGGCTTGAAGGTGGTGCGCGCGTGATTGCCGAAAGCCGTGGGCACAAAGACCGCCCCGAACTCGTCGGCAATGTAAGTGATGGCGCGCTTCAATTCTGCGCCGACCTCGAAGAGTTGTTCAAGGACTGAGCCTGAGTTGGTTGCGGTAATCTCCGGGTGGATCTCTCCGCTGACCATATCGCCACCGAGAGCCACCACAATTCCCGGGTAGTCGTTGCCGACCATGTGATTTTTACACAAGTCCACGGCCCGGTTGATTGTGAGTTCATGACGCTCGCGAGCGATCTCGGGATTGTAAGTGTTCTGTCCATTGACTTCCTCTGATGAGACAACCTCGCCCCAATGGTAGTCGCTGAGGAACAGCGTAGGCACGCCCGCACTATTTTCCACGGCGCGAGATGTTTGACGGAGCCACCTAGGCGCAGCTAGCTCGGTGCCGCCCAGTTCCAAGTAGACGTTACGAATGGCTTCCTCGGTCACGGCGTTGGTGGTGGCCGCGCGCAGCTGGCGCTCTAGGGAGCGCACCTCCTGCGTATGGCGATATTCTGCCTCGGCCAGCTTGGCCTCAACGTCGGGTGCCTCGATGGACGGGATGACGCCAGTCCGCCGCGCTTCCGCTAGTCGGTCATTTAGCGTGGTTCGTGGGATGCCGAGTGTCTCAGCGGCGGCGGTCTTGTTGCCCCCTGCTTCTACAACGGCATTGACTGCTTTTTGGAGAAAGACTATACGTGACATTAAGCTGGCGTTCCTTCCATGTGTATAATGGCTGCGTCAACGTGGTCATGCGAAAATTCCTCATGCCCCACATAGCAACCTTGTAGATTGAAGAGTACCAATAAATCAGTGGGGTAGGCGGGCTCCCTAAGAATTTGCACAGCGCCGTATGCCATGAATAATTCCACCGGGGCTTCCACCATCTCGGACGCAAACTCCCAAGCATCGACGCCCGTGTAAAGGCGCAACTCTTGGACATTAGGCAGGCTCACCTGCAGGGTCTCTAAGAAGGCTTCGGGTGTGATGCAACTCTCATCAGCGAGAGCCGGACTCACCCCAATTACAAAAGACACCAAAGCGGCTGCCACCCATTTACTGATTTTCTTCATTCTCTGAATCCTTTGTTATAGTAGAGGTCTTCCATACCCATTGCGCGAGGCCGGGCCAGCTCTTTAATCTGGAAGTTCCTCATCTTAGGATTGCGGGCAATCATAACACGCAGCATAATGTTTGTCAAGTTAAACGCAATGTAATGCTCAGGTTTTGCCTTGCTGTTGTGTTCTAGTATTTGCTCCACAATGTCGTTCATAGACTCTTTAGCCGAGCGCATATTGCCCTCGTCGTCCTCGTGCATGGCCTCGATGTAATCTAACATGTGACCCTCGTAACGCCGCTCGTATCGGTACTTGGCCTGCTCGACCGCACTGCTGAGCCGGTTGCGCATCCACTCCTGCTCGCGCGCGTGGGCATGGCGCGTGGGGTTAAAGCCGAAGAACTTAGAGTAGCGCTCGCCAGCATTGATTTCCTCGGGGTTGATAAGTCGAACGCCCGCCGCCGTCGTGAGGCCTGAATCGCCGAGGGTGTATAGGCCGGTGGTGGCGTTCTTCAAGAAGGTGGGCATCAGACTTTGGAGGGCCGCTACGGTCCGCCCCTGTTGCTGCTGCTCGTAAAAGTTGCCGACACTGGTAAACGCCAACGCGCCCGGCACGCCGAGCAGTTCGTCCACGCCACCCCGCACGCCGAGCAGCGCCTTGACCTGCTCCGAGCCCACCATCTCACCGAGGCTGATGCGCCGCTGCACATCAATGCCCGCCGCATTGAACAGGCCGTTCTCCATGAACTCCTGCATGAAGGGGGAGAAGCCAAAGTTAGTGCTCAGCATCTCACGCAACTGAAGCGACAGCGGGTCATCGACGTCACTAAAGGTACGCTTATAGTACTCCCAATAGTCCGCCATGTCGTCGCCCAGCGGCAGCCCGCGCAGGCCCGCCGTCAGGAACAGCATGAGCATGACCTTGGCGAACGCCGCCTTGCCCGCGCCACCTTGGCTGGTGAGCATCCGCTTCAGAAACTCGAACATCTGCAGCGGGTATGTCTGGAACTGCAAGAGGGCCGAGCCGATGCCCTGCATCATGTACGGGCGATTGCCCTTACCATAGACGCCGAACGTGTCGTCCACCACCATGCGCGCAAATAGGTACGGAGTTATTCCCCCCTCTTGACGCATGAGGCGCAGGAAGAGCGCATTGTTACCGAAGACCTCTAGGATCTTGCGCTGGACCTCGGGCTTGATTTCGCCGTTCGGCAGCGTGGAGCCGCGAATAGCCGCAATGAAAGCCACCCCGCGCGACCACGTCTCGAAGGTGGAGAAGGGCCCCGCCAGCAGCTTGTTAACAATGGTGTTTTCCCATGTACCCTTGGCGCGCGCAATGCCGGTGGAGGCACTGGTGGGAGACATGCCCGACTCTTCGAGCACGGCCTGCTGCTTGATAATACCTTCCTCGACGCCGCGCTTAACGTGCTTGCGCACATCTTCCGGCAGCCTGTTGAAGGCCATGAAAATATCTGAGTACTCCCGCTCCCGGTCGCCCCCCTTCATAATCTTTGTCATGTCAGCAGAGGCCTGCGCCATGTGCTTTATGGAGCCCGCGTTGCCTAGGAAGCTGGATAGGTGGGCGCCGGTGAACTGCACAAGCGACATGGTCTGCAGCAAGGCCGAGGAGATGTTGCCTCCAAGGAACCAGATGAAGCCCCACTTCCGCCACGTCTGGTATTCTTCCTCGGGGGAAAGGATGTAGTCACGGCTCTCGCGCGCCAGCTTAGCTAGATTGGCGTCCGTGTCTGTGTTGGTCTCGATACGATTAACGGCAGCATCAATGTGTGGCTGGTACCGCATCTTTGACACGTAGCCAGACACCCCAATGAGATACTGTAAGAGGCCCCGCGTAAAGTCGGTACTGTAGCCTGAGACACCCTTACGCGCCCGCAGCATATTCTTGAAGCCGCGCGCCGAGAGGGCCGCCTCTGCGTTGCGCTTGAATGCGCCGTAAAACTCCTGCTGGGCCCCTGACATGAACTGCATGGCGTAGTCGATCTGCGAGAACTCGTCGCCGGCCACCTTGCGCAATGAGTCGAAAGTGGCCCGCCGCACCTTGTTCTCGACGTGCGCGTCCGGGTACTGCTGCTTGAGCCGCGTGATGGCCTTGCGCGCCTTGCGTTGCCACAGCGGCCCCTTCTCCCACGGATTGAACTCAATGAACTCATAGTGCAGGAGCTTGCCGGGTTTGCCGTCTTCGTCAATGGAGCGCACCTCGACGTAGTGTTGGCCGAAGCGCATGAATGGCACATAGTCTACTTTGCCATAACCTTCGAACTGGTTCAGGGCAGTGCGGATTTCTTGTAGCTCATTGGTTAATTCGGTGAGCGCTGTGAAGGTGGTTGCCTCGGGATTAGAGCCGTCCTCGCGCGTATAGTGCTGCTGGAGAGCCTCTAGTGTTTCGCTGTATGTGGCATCAGGGACGCCCCCGAAGAACCCGTTAAGCAACACGCGCACGTGGTCGTGCAAGGCCCGGAACTGCGCCGGGGTCATCGACTCAATGAAGTCGTCTGTCACATTGCCGGGCGCCGGGATTTGCAGGGAGTTAGCAATGGCCGCATCCATATCCTCAGCCTGTGTCGGCGAAACCGTGGTGACGCCAACCTCGTGGAGCCGCTGCAGGACGTTGCGAATGTTATCAGTCTGGCGCGACAGGTAGGCCCGCTTCAGCTCATTGAGCGCATAATCCATGGTCTGCTGCGCGGCCATGTAGGCCTCGGCAGTCTCATTCTCTAGGATGACTACTTCGTTCGCAATGACTTCCGACTCCATCCCCACGTGGGGCAATTCTGCCGGGGCCACAAATACAATTTGGCCGTTCTCGTTTGGCGCATACTTGCCCGGAAACATCTGCGAGATTTCCATGGCCTTATGGACAACGTGACGCTGCTCGTCCGAGATGCGCCCCAGCGGCCTAATGAGGACCGAGCCCTCGTTGGCGACCGTGTTGCGGGTGGTGCGCAGAACGTCTGTCCATGCGTAGAAGTCAGCAAAGTCCGTGAACTCTTGGGCAACGTGCCGCAGCGAGTGCACCCACATGCCGAGGCGCGACAGTTTCTGAGGGCTGTCAATTTTGTCCGCGCTGGTGCGTGAGGCATGCTGCACCACGTTAAGCGCCTGCTTGACGATGCTGGAGCGCTGGGCAGTGGAGGCGCCGGGCGCATCATCAAGGCCGGTCGCGGCGGAGCGCCGGGGTTTAATGTTGGAAGACTGCCGAAGATCGCGCCCCTTGACGTCCATGGCAGGCCGCACCTGCTTGCTATCGAACGGCATCCACAAATCCGTGGGATTGAGGGGGGACTCCGCCGCATTGTGATAAACGAGGCCGTCGTAGCCCTTGTTCTTTAACGCTTTCTGCAGGAGGTCCATCTGGCGCTTGGGGCTCTTCGTCATCTGCTCGATGAGAAGCGCACCCTCTTGCACGGTGAAGACCGGGTTGATTGTAATCTCGGGCCCATCGAGGACCTGCGAGGTCTTGGGCTGGTCGCCGATCAGCTGCCGCACCATGTTGATGGGGCCGGCCCCTAAGCCGAAGACGCGCACCGGATTGGCGATGTGCAGAAAGGCCGGCTTCAAATTGGCCGCTCCGAGGGGGGAGTTCGAGACGAAGCCCCGATTCTGCGTAGGCCCAGCGGGCACGCCGGTGCCGTAGACAAAGGACGTGGTGGCCGGCCCGTAGACCGGCGCGCCATCGCGGTTGATGTAGACTAGGGCGGGCGTCCCGTCGGGATGGGTGACTTGGGAATCGCCAAACCACTGCTTGAAGTCGGCGGGGGACGCGCGCGAAATGCGCCCCGCGTTGGCATTGGCGTTGACGTGCGGCGAGTAGGGCGAGGTCTGATTAAGCCCCATCTCAACCATGCGGTCCAGCATCTCCTCGCGCATCTGCGGCGACGCATCCACCATGGAGTCCATCATTTCGAGGATGGCCGTCTCCTCCATGTTGAGCGCCAAGGTGTTGCTATATGCTCCCCCCTCAATCTGGTTGAAGAGTTGTTCGGTGACCTTGTATGCGGCGCCCCCGTCAGATGTGAAGTGCCCGCGCAGCCAGCGCACAAAGTCGGCAATACGCTGGAAGATATAACCGATGGCGCCGTTGGGGTGATAGAAGCCCTGTGCATAGGCGGCGAACGCTTCGGCCTCCGCCTCGCGCGCCAACTCGTCTTCGGTGAGATTGTACTCGGCCCAGCGCTCGCGAATATTGAATTGCTCCATCCACACGGGAACCATCTGCTCCAAGGCCCGCCGCTCAACTTCGGGGAAGAACCCCATGTCGTGCATGGCGTGAAAGGCCTCGTGGCGCCACAAGTTATACATGTCGGGCCGCATCGCGTCTATAGTGATGATTTTCTTCACCGGGTCCCACAGGGCCCCAACGATGTTGCCTTCATTATCGTAAACCTTGCCCATGACAAGGCGCGGCAGGACGCGGCCATTGAGGCCCCACTTGCGCAGGTCGGCGAGGATGCGCTGCACATCGTTCATACGACGCGGCGGCGACCAACCGGGGATGCGAGCACTGCGCCGGACCTTGCCTGCACCAATCTTCGTGCGCACTTCTGCGGAGGCCGCCTCGCCCGCCTTTCGCCAGTGGCCCTTTCCCCCCTCAGTTAAGGGGGCTGCAAACCGAGAGACCGCCCCTGAGCCGGGGTGGTAACGGAATAATTTGCCATCAATCTCCACCTCCTCTGGGGTGTAATCAATGTTGCGCGGGGGCGGCAGTCCCAGCTTGTTGCGCACAGCTTTCTTCTGCCCTGACGTGGTCTTTTCCCCATCAACGCGCTCAATGAGCCCTGAGGCGTAATTGATGTTATAGTCCACACCATCCACTTGGCGCACAACATTAGCAACCGTGGGTTGTGTAATTGGTTTATCTTTTACGGCCACCTTTGTTTTTGGGGGTGCATCGGGGTGGTGCTGGCGCTCCTCGGTGGCTTTGGGTTTATCCATTTCCGCCGCGAACGCCTCAAGCTCAGCGTCCACCGTTTCAGCGTCAAAATTTTCCGCATTGAAGTCGTCGGCAAGTTGGTCGGGGTCCGGCAGTACCTCTTCTTGTGTGCCCAGTAATTCAACGAGTTCGGCCTTGTCTTCGGGAGTAAGGGCCTCAAGTTGCTCAGGCGTCATACCGCTCTCAAGCAACGTGTCCTCAACGCTCTTCGGCGGCGTGGGCTCGGGCGTGGGCTCAGGGGCTGCGAGGGCGGCAGCGTCCTCTTCAATTACCTTCAGAGTACGGACCATTGAGGCCGCATCGGCAGCCGTGAGTTCCTGCAAGATTTCCGGGGGCGTCCCTTGGGCCTGCAAAAATGCCAAATCATCCGAATCAATATGTGGGAAGGCCGGGGCTTCTGGGGCTTCTGGGGCTTCTGGGGCTTCTGGGGCGGAGGGCTGTGAGGGGGGAGCGGCGGAGAGCTGTTCCTTGAGGTAGTTAGTGGCATCGCGCTTAATGATGCGCCCGTCCTTGCCGGTGCCTGTAATGGCCGAGGGGTCAATGTCGTTGGCAATCAGGAGCTCTTCAGCGCCGGCAGTTACTTCAGGCAAGACTGGGGCAGGCAGCGCCAGCAGGGGCACGTCCGGGATGGCTGAGGCCTCTGGGGTGTCCATGTAGTCTTGCGTGACTTCGTCTACTGCAGTGCGCTGGCGCCCCGCAAGGATCTCCTCAACGCTGGGCAGCGGGGCATCGCGAGTGGCCGCCTGCTGCGCTGGTGCGGGGGGTGC
>Ga0222673_1000366_pt1 | contig 21822 bp, 9 predicted proteins | sample AntAcemetagen801_FD_179845 | JGI IMG/M metagenome (GOLD analysis project Ga0222673, IMG submission 179845) | Saline water microbial communities from Ace Lake, Antarctica - #801 | ecosystem: Environmental > Aquatic > Non-marine Saline and Alkaline > Saline | place: Antarctica: Ace Lake | collected...
CCCACGTGAAAAATATAACGGATGTAGGGCACTTAACAGGAGACAGCGCTGCGGATGCAGATGGAGAAGACAAGATTGAACGTCAGGTAGGTAAGGAAGGGAAAGTGGGATTAGAAGGGGTGATGGCAATTGTTAAAAAATATTCAGACGAGTACATCGCTGATGAAAAAGCACTGAACTTTCGGGAGCCAGAACATCGACCACGTGCATCGGAAACTATTTCCGAAATGATCACCATGATTGCAACGCTCATAGAGCGCGGTCATGCATACGAGACAGACGACGGAGTGTACTTCGACGTCACCACGTTTCCAGACTACGGAAAGTTGTCTGGCAACACGATAGAAAATCTTTCTGCGGGGTCTCGTATAAGCATCGACGAAAAAAAGAAACATCCAGCAGACTTTGCACTTTGGAAAAAATGTGTGGGCGTCAACGAGCATCATATCCTGCGTTGGGACTCCCCATGGGGAGAAGGGTTTCCCGGCTGGCACATAGAGTGCAGCTGCATGAGTAGAAAGTTTTTAGGTACGTCTATAGATATTCATACAGGAGGAGAAGATCTCATCTTCCCACACCACGAATGCGAAATTGCACAGTCCCAGTGTTCAGGCTCTGGAGAGCGATGTGTACGGTACTGGGTACATAGAAGATTCATCGACATGGGTGACACCAAGATGTCAAAGAGTCTTGGCAACGTGTTAACTTTGCCAGATATAGAAGCGATGGGTTTCAGTCCTATGGATCTGCGCTATTACTTGTTGTCTGTGCACTATAGAACGAACTTGAAGTTTACACAGAAGGGACTGGAGGATGCGCATAAAGCACGGAAGAAAATTATGACATGGATGGAAGAAGTGGAAAACGAAAAACGCCCGCCCGTGCCGGATCGGACGGGGAAAGTGGAAAACGAAAAGTGGAAAGAGAAATTTGTCGAAGCAATGAATAGTGATCTTAATACCCCTGCGGCATTAGCCGTTATTTTTGACTGTATGTCGTGGTCTCGTAGTGAAGGTAAGCTTGGAGCATGCATCGTATTTGCAGAGATGATCAAAGACACCTTTGGCTGCTTTGAACCAGAAGAGAAATTAGACATTCCACAAGACGTTCTCGACCTTGCCGACAAGCGCGTCGAAGCACGGAAGAATAAAGACTTCGAAGCATCAGACAACATCAGAGATCAAATCAAAGATCTTGGTTACGAGGTAAGAGATAAAGATGGAGAGCAGGAGATTGTGAAATTATAGGAGTACGAAGAGTACAACGAGTACAAGGATGTCTGCACTTCTCGTACTCTTTGTAATCCTCGCCATCCTCACACTCTTTGTAATTCTTATTCAGGCTAAAAGCTAACAGCTAAAAGCTCCTCAAAAGTACAGAGAACAGCACAAAATCTATCGATATGTAATATATAATATACCTCATGTTGGCTTTCCTTAGCCAAAGCTGTTTCAAATGACCATAAAAACGTATTTTGACAACCTTAATTTAATGCTAAAAAACCCGAAAAATGACCCCTCTCAAAGCCCAAATACTGAATCAAAAATCCCAAATGGAGCCAAAATTTGTACACTCAGAGCGCGAAATTGCATAGGGAGTAGGTGTAACAAACAGGGGAACACCGCGTTTGAACACATGCACGGATCAGTGCGTCTAGTCTTGCTTTATTGCTTGAGGAACGCTTAAATACTGCTGATCCGCCTCTATGTTCACATAGAGACTGATCCGTGTACACGCTCCTTTACCTATCGGCACCTTGCCTTTACTTCCAGTAGCATTTGTAATGTTTGTTTATGACCATAAGTCTTACGCAAATATTCAGATGCCATCGTTGTAATGACAAGTTTTCCACACGCAACACTCCTCCTTATATATACATATAAGTGCGGTGTATATTTTGCGTCGTGTTTCTGTATTTCTAAATTTGCATCCACGCTTTCTGATTATCTCGTGTTATCTCTTTATATATAAGGAGAAGGCCACCGATACTTGGTGACCATTCTCTCACAAGAGCTGAGGAAAGTTGCAACACCAGATCTACTCCAAATGATTTTATGCGTCTGCTTCATGCAGACAGATTTTTTTCTTTTGTTTTTAATTACTTTTACCAATTCGTTTTATGGACTTCTCTCTTCGATTGAAGAAAGTTCTTGCAGGCGTATCGGTAGCTGCCATCTCGCTTACCCAAGCGGGCACTGTGTTAGCTGCCTATAACGATGTTCCTGCAGGCGTGTGGTACGGGGATGCTGTCAACGCTTTCGTTGACGCAGGCTACCTCGACTCCACACAAGCACGCTTCCGCGGTAGTGAATCTGCTAACCGCGCAGAATTCGTTAAGCTAGTAGTAGAGCTCAACGGTGGAATTCTTTCCACTCCACCAGCTGTACCAAGCTTTGACGACGCCTCTACAGGCGCGTGGTACTATGGGTATTTTGAAGAGTCCGGTAAGGAAGGATGGCTTCGAGGTGATGGCGATTGCTACGGCAGCCACCCTTGTTACGCTCGTCCAAGCGCAAGCATTAATCGCGCTGAGGCCGCCGCACTCATTACTCGCGCATTCGGACTTGCTTCGACTGGCGACGCTACACAGTTCGTTGATAACCCAAGCGGACAGTGGTACACCAATGTCTTACAGACAGCGGCTGATCACTGTGTCCTTCAGGGTGACGACGCAACTGGACGTGTACGCCCAGGCGACAATATGAACCGTGCTGAAATGGTTGTTATGCTTTACCGTGTTGACCAGGGTCTATCCTACGGGGTTGACTGTGGAACAACGAACGTAAGCAAAGAGCCTATGATTACAGACGCTGTTGCAACTTCTGCTACTACTGTAGAAGTAGAGTTCAACACAAATCTGGATCAAGCAACTGCTGAAGATGCAAGCAATTACGCTGTATCTGGTGGAAGCGATCCAGCTGTAACATCAGCAAACTTGCTTGGTACAAGCACTGTAGAACTCACTCTTGGGACTTCTATGGAGGCTAACCAAGGCTACACTCTTACAGCATCTAATGTCATGAACTCTGCAAGCGTAGTGTTCTCTGATTCTGTAAGTTTCTCTGGTTACACATCATTCGTTCAGGGTAACGGAACTCTTGAGCTCTCTCTTGCAGCTTCAAACCCTGTTGGTGACACTGTTCCACAAGGAGCAGTTGGTGTTGTCATGATGTCTGCAGATTTCACAGCTTCATGTGAAGACTCTGTTGCTATCGAAAACCTTACTATCCTTCACGAAGGATTCGGTGATGTTGCAGATATCGATGGTGTATACGCTGCAGTAAACGGCGCACGTGTAACACGAAAGCGTACTATTGATTCTGAAGATCAGACTTCTAACCTTCGTTTCTCTTCTCCATTGATCCTTGATCCATGTGAGACAGTAACGGTAGACGTTGTTGTGGACTTCACTTCACCTGCTACGGTTTCTTCTGAGCACAACCTTGTTATTGAACTTCCTTCAGATGTATTCGGTAACGCTCAGTCTGTTACAGGAAACTTCCCACTTCGTGGAAATTCTTTCCGTATCGCAGCTGTTACAAGCGGAACTGTAACTCTTTCATACCGCTCTATCTCTCCTAACCAAGTAGAAGTTGGAGACATTGGTGTGGTTGTTGGTAAGTTCGAAGTGTCTGTAAACTCTACTGAGGACCAGACATTTTACTCCATGACTATGGAGCAGAACTCTTCATCTTCTGATGGAGACATCGTAAACATCGCTGCTCGTCGAACAGACGGTACTATCCTTACAAATACTGTTTCACAGACTGTAGGGGATTTCGTTACTCTCGTATTCGACCCACCATTCACAGTACTTGAAGGTGACAAAATCACTCTTGAAGTTATTGTAGATGTTGTAGGTGGTGCTGGTAACGGTATAATCATGCACTTTGAAGAGTCTTCTGACCTCTTTGCGGTTGGTTCTCTTTACGGTTACGGTGTGAACGGACAATTGTACGGTTCACAAATTTCATTGCCTGCAGCAGATGATGCTACTGAGGTAACTATTGACGCTGGTGAATTCACTATCGGTATCAACGGTCCAGCTCAGCAAAAGTACACACGTGATAACAACGATGCTGTACTTGCAAACATCAACTTCCAAACAGGTGGTGAAGATATCGACGTTAAAAACTTGTTCATTGCTATCCAAGGAACAACTGCTACAGGAGGACATCTTGGTACAACCATGGAGTCACTTCTCGAATCTGTTGAAATGCGTAACAAGGCAACTGGTCGTACTATTTCTGGTGTACGTTTGACATCAGGAACTGCTTCTGCTGCACAAGATGCTGCTTACGGCAGTGTAACTACTGGTACATACCAAGTGTATCGTTTCGATGATTTCATCATTCGTGGCGATGAAGCTTGGGAGTTCCGTGTCGACTTCATCGACAATGGATCCGGTGTTCACCCACAAAGTGGAGACAAATTCCGTACTCACATTTGTGGTGAACCAACAAAAATCCTTGCTGGAGGTGTTTTGACAACTAACAGTACAGGTTGTGACTTTGGTGGACTTCTTGCATTGGGTTACAATGATAAGAACAAAGGCTTCCAAATGCAGGTTGAAGGTCTCTCTACAGGAGACAAAGTGGGTGACGTTCGCCCACGAGGAAACATCTCTGGTAACTTCCACCAGATCGCTACTGCTACCCTTACAGTTACTGTAAAGGAAATCGGTACAGGCGATACTGCTGTTGAAAATGCTAAAGATATTAACCTTCTCCGATTCGAAGCTCGTGCTGGTGAAGCAGAAGATATTCTCTTCACAAAGGCGACATTCGCATCTGGAACAGGATCACTACAAAACGGTCAGAACTACACTCTTTGGGTAGATACTGACGGTGACGGTGCTGTTGATACTATCCTTGAAGACGGTGTTGCTACACAGTCATCACAGGTAACATTCACAGACGTTGCTGGTGGAGGATATGTTATCCCTGCACAGGAGACAGTAGTCTTCGAGGTGCACTCAGACATTTCTTCTAGCCTTACAGACTCTCGTCTCCAAATTCGATTCGACTCTGGTTCAACTTCATACATTGAAGCAGAAGAACTCGATGATGGTTCTAACTTGTCTGGTATTCAGACAAATGGAACATGTAGCAGTACATGTGACGTTATCGTCTCTACTGTGGTATCACAGCGTTTCGCTTTGGTTTCACAAGGAGATCTTTACGTGACAAAGGCAAGCTCACCACTACGTAGCCGCCAACTTCTTGGTGGAGCACTTGGTGAAGCAATCCTTCGTCTTGAACTTCACGCTGAAAACGAGCCAATTGATGTTACGGACATTCAGTTCACATCTTCTGGTTCTACAGCAACATCTATCGACCGCCTAGAACTATACCGTGAAGGTGAATCAACTAAGTTCGCAGAAGCAACTAAGGGAGGATGTGGATCTGACACAAAGCTCAGCCACAACCCATCTGCTGGCGGAACTGTTGGTGACGGATCTGTTACTTCTTTCTGTGTAAGCATGGAGAATTCACAGTTGGTTGTACCTGATGGTTCAGATATCGATGTTATTGTTCGTCCACGTATGAAGACTGACCAACAAGGAGGTGTTACAAATCAGGTCATTTCCCTCTTCATTGGTTCTGGTGCTTCTACATATGACAACGTTGTTGTACAGGCTCGTGGTGCAGACTCATCTAATGATCTCTCTATGAGTGATGAAGATGGTATTGCCGAAGGAGAAATCTTCGTCGGTGCAGAAACTGTATCTTCAAATGGTGGTAAGAACGCTACTATTGCAGGAAGCAAGAACGTTTCTGTTCTTTCTAAGATCACATCTATTACAAACGCTAACCCAGATGCTAACGGAACAGCTGTTCCAACTGGTATTTCTGCGATTGGTCAGTTTAAAATCGCCGCTGCTTCTCATAGTAACAGCAAAAACGGTGATAATGATGTTGTTCTTTCAGGAGTGGTCTTCAATGTTAACGCAACGAACGTGGAAATTAGTTCAGGTTCATTCAAGTTGTACAACAAGGCAGACCAGACAAAGAAGCTCGTTTGTAACGATTACACCCTTGCTGGTGTTTCCGTTGAAAACGCAGCATCTGGTACTCTTCTCGTTCAGTGTAGTGGTATTGCAGCAAATGCAATGGACTCACAGATCAGTAAGGGTACTGATACTACATTCGTACTTGAAGCAGATATTACAAATCCAAACAGCAGAGCTGCTAACGGAGGTGTATCTGTTCTCCAGGTATCTTTGAGCAACTTCGATAACATCGGACGCACACCGTTCGGAGCTATTGGAGCAGTTACAAACCGATCACACATTCAGTGGTTCGACTCTGACCAGAATTCTGGTTACATCGGGTCTACAACTGCTGCTGTGTTCAACTGGGTTGAATATCCAGAGACAGCTGTTAAGTCTACAAGCTACAATAGCTAAAGACCGATCAGTTTTCTTTTCCTAGATCAGGAATCAAAAACCCCGCTCGTAAGAGTGGGGTTTTTTGATATTTCAATAATCTTTTACTTGTCCCTTTTTTCTTGATAAAAAAGGGACGAAAAAATCAAGGCAGACTGAACTCGTGCGAAGAAATAGTTCTAGCACCGCTATAGCGCTCCTCAACTACGGTCACTGCGTTTGCCTATGGGCAACGTAGCATTCGTCACTGTATTCCTTTTACGTTAGGTAGTTCTTCGCCCTCAAACAGGGCAGTCTGCCCAGACGATCAAGCACATGGAATGCTATGTGCCTCCAAAAACGTGAGAATATTTATTCTTTGCAGTCTTTGCAGTCTTTGTAATCCTTGTAATCCTTGTAATCTTTCTTTTCCAAGAGAAAAGAAATAAGAATCATTACCCAAAAATCTTTCTCTTCATTTGCAATAACCAATACACAAAAGGTCTCAGGATAATCACTTGCTCCGGAGGATACGCAACAACCTCTCCACCAAATTTTTCTTTAAAGCCAGAGATCCCTGCCCATGGATGAGTGGGTCCAGATCCCTCGGGTGCAATGCCCAAAAGATCATACGATGTACAGCCACGCTCTTTGCAAAAGCGCATGGCGCGCCATTGGATCCGATAAGGAGCCATAAAGGCTCTGTGTTCATGAACTGATGCTCCATAGTAATAGATGCCCTGATTATTCCAAATAAGCCCTAGAAGGCCTGCAATAGGCTTGGTATTATTGTCAGGGCTGTATGCCATAATCAAGAAACTTTCTTCAAGGTTCTCATAAAATGCACGATACTTCTCGGGTGCGAGAGGCATAAACTTATCACGAGCAGCAGTCTCTTTCACCATGTCGATAAAACCATCGATATCGTTAGAGTCTTCCCCGTGAATACCATGCTTTTTTGCAAGGCGAATATTGTATCGTCCTTTTTGTTTCATCTGCGCAAGAATATCTTCTTCGGTTTGTGATATATCAATAATGCGTGTCGCTTCACAATGAATGTGACGAGAAGAATTTTCCATTTTGTATTTTGTATTTTGCATTTCAGTAACAGGACTACAGTAGAGTGCGATACATTTTTCATGCTTAGCGTCATCAATGATTTTTCTCATCAACACTTCCACTGCACTTTCCACTTTCCACTTTCCACTTTCCGTTTCTATGGGTCCTCGTGGAATGTCCCATACAGAAAGTCCTGCTATCGTGGTATCGATAACAACTTGTGCAGAGCAGACGATTTTTCCATTGTACTTTGCAATGTAGATACGTACTTTTCCTCCTAATGCTTCGACGTACGCCTTCCGTTCAATGCTTTGCCAAAAATTTCCCTTAGGATGATTTTTTAACCATTGATCGTAGAGATCAAGATCTTTCGTTGATGTAACCTGACTGATCATCTTGTCTATCGTATTGCGTATTGCGTATTTCGTATACAAAAAAAATGATCATGTCTGATACGCAATACAAAATACTTGATACATAATACGTAATACCCCTATGGTCATATCAGCCTTTTCAACCTCTTACTCTATACAATTATGTCATACACTCTTCCAGATCTTCCATACGATAACGCTTCCCTCGAGCCGCACATCGATGCGCGTACGATGGAAATTCATCACGGAAAGCATCACGCAGGATACATTGCAAAGCTGAATGCTGCACTGGAAGGTACAGAGTTTGCAGACATGCCAGTGGAAGAAGTGATCGCCAATTTGGATCGTCTTCCTGCAGACAAGAAAACAGCAGTCCAAAACAATGGTGGCGGACATGCCAACCACAGTTTGTTCTGGACAATCCTTAGTCCAGAAGGAGGAGGAGAGCCTTCAGGGGATCTGGCGAACGCCATTACGCAGAGCTTTGGATCTTTCGATACATTCAAGGAGGAGTTTGCCAATGCTGCAGCGCTGAGATTTGGTTCTGGCTGGGCATGGATTACAGTGGAAAACGGAAAGTTGAAAGTGGAAAGTACGGCGAATCAAGATAGTCCTCTTATGCAGGGTAATACTCCTATTTTGGGTCTAGACGTTTGGGAACATGCCTATTATCTACATTACCAAAATAAGCGTCCAGACTACATCGACGCGTTCTGGAATGTCGTGAATTGGAAGGAGGTGGAACGGAGGTATGCCGAGGTGTTGTAGGGAATCATTTCTCAAAAGGGGGCAGAGGAGTACGAAGAGTACAATGATGACAGAGATTCCTCGTACTCTTTGTAATCCTTGTAATCATTAATAACGTGAAAAACATCTAACATTGCGCAAACTAAACCTACCCAAACCACCAAAATATTTGACTTTACGCAAAGATTCTTTAGAATTTACGGGATTTGCAGAGGACTTTCTGATTGTGTTTAGAGATCTGCACCCGTTTCTTATTGGATTTTTGGTCCTGTTGGCCAATATACGCATATTTATCCAACTATCCACTTTCCACTTTCCACTTTCCACTTATATCTATGTCCGCCAAAAAAGAGCCCGCAAAAAAGAAAGAAACAAAAAAAGCAGCTCCAGCAAAGAAAGCTGTAGCAAAAAAAGCAGCTCCTGCTCCAGGGAAAGAAACAAAGAAAGCCACTCCATCTGCAAGAGCGTACAAGGTGCATGTTGACGAAGGAGTCCTTCCGAAGGTGATTCCTCACGTTGTTCCTGCTGCAGGACGCGTACCTGCCTCCTGTAAAAATTTGCCAGAGAACTTACAGCCAAACAAGGTATCATCAAATCGTGTATTCCTTGTGGAGGATGAACAGCTTTCTCATGTGGATTCCCTTATCCAAATGCAGTTGGAGAGTTACAAGTGGTTCCTCACAGATGGATTGAAAGAATTGCTTTCAGAGATCAGTCCTATTACCGATTTTTCAGGAAAGAAAATGGAGCTTCGTATCCTTGGACATGCATTTGATCCCCCAAAATACGACCCCGATACTTGTCGTCGTCGTAATTTGAGTTACGAAGCAGTGATGAAAGGAAACGTACAACTTATCAATAAAGAGACAGGAGAAATCAAAGAACAGGATGTCTTCCTAGGATCCATTCCACTGATGACCGATATTGGAACATTTATTGTTGGAGGAATCGAGCGTGTTGTTGTGCACCAGCTTGTACGAAGTCCTGGTGTGTTCTTTTCAAAAATGCCTGACTATCCAAAGTATCACGCAGCAAAAATCATTCCAAAGCGTGGTGTATGGCTGGAGGTAGAAACGGATCGTCGTGGTATTATCCACTGTAAGATCGACCGTAAAAGAAAGATCCCAATCACACAGCTATTGCGTGTGTTTGGATACAATACAGACGCAAAGATTCTAGACCTCTTTGCAGATGTTACTGGAGAGAAGGACTTTATCTTATCTACATTAGAGAAAGACACAGAACGGACAGTAGAAGATGCATACCAGAGTATCTATCGAAAGATCCGACCAGGAGACCTAGCGACACCAGAAAATGCAAAGCAAATGGTCGATAGCATGTTCTTTGACTTCAAACGGTATGACATGGGTGCAATTGCGAGGTATAAAATGGATCGAAGATTCGAACTAAAAGCCAACGAGTCCGAAGAAAACCGCACATTCCAAGTAGCGGACTTCGTCGGTATCGTGAAAGAAATCATCAACTTGAATAATGGAAAAGGTACACCAGATGATATCGACCACCTTTCTAACCGTCGTATTCGTAGCGTGGGTGAACTAGTACAAAATAAGTACCGTGTAGGACTTGTACGTACGGAGCGTATTATGAAAGATCGTATGACTGTGATGGATATGGAAAGTGTTACACCTATGCAGCTGATTAACTCTCGTCCAATTACAGCAGCGATGAGAGAGTTCTTCGCAAGTTCCCAGTTGTCACAGTTTATGGACCAGACAAACCCTCTTGCAGAACTTGCACATAAGCGTCGTCTTTCTGCGATGGGTCCCGGAGGACTTTCCCGTGAACGAGCGAGCTTCGATGTTCGTGACGTACACGCATCGCACTACGGACGTATTTGTCCGATCGCAACACCGGAAGGACCGAACATTGGTTTGGTAATGCACCTTGCTGGATTTGCCAAAGTAGATCAATACGGATTCCTTATGACGCCGTACGAAGAGGTAAAACATACGGTGGCTTTGGATCCGGAAAAATTGCAAGGACGTATGATCGATGAAACCATCAAAGATGGTCGAAAGATTCTTCTTAAAGAAGGTGAAGTTGTAGAGACGAAAGAAATGGCCAAGAAAATTATCTCTGCACTAAAATCTGAAAAGCGAACAGAGGTACCGGTGCGTGCTTACCTTTCTGGAAAAACAGCATACATCGACGCAGAGAAAGAGCGTCATCTGACTATCGCGCAGGCGCAAACAGAATTCTCCGAACATAAAGAGTTCTTAAAGACTCGTGCATCTGTACGAAAGGCATCAGAACCAACGTATTCCCATGTTCGTGAAGTGACGCATGTGGATGTTTCTCCGAAGCAGATTCTTTCTGTTTCTACAGCGCTTATTCCATTCCTAGAGCACGACGATAACACACGTGCCTCGATGGGTACGAATATGCAACGTCAGGCTGTTCCTATTGTACGGCCTGCAGCTCCATTAGTTGGTACGGGTATGGAAGGACTTGCTGCACGTGCATCTGGGCATGCATTGCTTGCAGAAGAAGATGGAGAGGTAACATTTGCAGACTCCCAAGAAATCGCGGTGGTCTACAAAAGCGGACGCAAAGAAACCTATCCACTTGCTTCGTTTGTCCGTAGTAACCAAGGAACATGTTTCCACACGAGGCCTCGGGTACGCAAAGGAGACAAGGTGCGTCGTGGAGATAGTTTGGCAGACGGTGCTTCCATCGAAGATGGAGAATTGGCACTTGGCCGTAACCTCCTTGTCGCGTACATGTCATGGGAAGGATACAACTATGAAGATGCGGTGATTATTTCTGACAAAGTCGCACGCGAGGGAATGTTTGACTCCATTCACATTGAGTCCTATGTCACCGATGTGCGTGATACAAAACTGGGACCGGAAACCATGACCCGTGATATCCCAAATGTCGGAGAGGCAAAACTTAAAGACCTCGACACAGAAGGTATCGTCAGTGTAGGGGCTACCGTGCATGAAGGAGATATCTTGGTAGGAAAGATCACGCCAAAAGGAGAAACAGAACTGACTCCAGAAGAGCGGCTTTTGCAGGCGATCTTCGGAGACACAGCAAAAGACGTAAAAGACAGCTCCCTTCGTCTTCCAGGTGGAGCAGGAGGAAAAGTAGTAGACGTTCATATTTTCGACAGATCCGAAGGAGATGAACTTCCAACAGGAGTGATGAAACAGATCAAGGTCTTCGTTGCACAAACACGTAAAGTGCAGGTAGGAGACAAGTTCGCAGGACGTCACGGTAACAAGGGTGTGATCTCTCGTATTGTTCCAAGTGAAGACATGCCATTCTTGGCAGACGGAACACCGATAGATGTTATCTTGAACCCGCTGGGTGTAACGTCTCGTATGAACATCGGACAGATTTTGGAAACGCACCTTGGTTGGGCTTGTGAAAAGCTTGGATTCAAGATAGCAACTCCTGCACTGGACGGTATTACAACAGATGAAATCGTGGAATACCTGAAAGAAGCGGGTCTTCCCGAGTCTGGAAAAGTACAACTCTTTGACGGTATGAGTGGAGAACCATTCTCTCATGAAACAACAGTAGGTATCGTGTATATGATCAAACTGCTTCACCTTGTAGAAGACAAGATCCATGCACGAAGTGTTGGACCATACTCTTTGGTTACACAACAGCCACTCGGAGGAAAGGCACAACACGGAGGACAGCGTTTCGGAGAAATGGAAGTCTGGGCTTTGGAGGCATACGGTGCTGCTCACACATTGCAAGAAATGCTTACCATCAAGTCCGATGACGTCATCGGAAGAAGTAAAGCATACGAAGCAATCGTAAAAGGAGAACCGATCCGTCGTCCATCTATCCCTGAATCCTTTAACGTTTTGGTTAAAGAATTGCAGGCACTCGGACTGAAAGTAGAACTGCTAAAGTTCAAAGACGAAGTAGAACCTGAGGAACGTGTGACTATCGAAACGGGAGAGATCGAAGCAGTGGAACTTGCTTCCCGTATCGAGGCTGAAGAGGAATCAGAAGGAGCAGTTATCCCAGAAGGGGACAAGATTGCAGAGCTGACGGATGAAACTGATGCTGAGGATGCCGACGAAGTAAAAAAAGGTATCGAGAAAGGTGAAGAAGTAGAAGCATCTGGAATCACGCAAAAAGACGAAATGAAAGAATCCGTTTCAGAGGATTCTATGGACGCAGCGTAAAGATCCGTGTGTATACAAAAACCTCCGACATCCAGTCGGAGGTTTTTTTGATTGTGTATAACGTCACCTCACACCTTAAGCCCCTTCTCCTTCCACGCCATTTGCCCCGCTAGGAGAGGGGGAAATATGATTCCAAAAATGAAGAAGATTTGTGGAGTAGTATAAAATATCACATACTTCGTTTTGCGAATACATCAATTCTTAAATAGCATTCTTGATGCGTTGCCTAGGTTCAGCGTAGCTCCCCTCTCCTTGGAAGGACCTGCCTGCCGGCAGGCAGGGATCGGGATGGAAGGAGAGGGGTCGGGGGTGAGGTTTGCCAATCAATATATTGGCTTTATAAAGCCAATAGAAGTTCGTGGTATTTCAGGAAAAAACTACCAAAATACAGTCAAAGAAAATTAAGTGATTATTTTCCATACTTTTTCTTGCATTTCTCGTCCTAAACCGTAAAATCAGTCAGCTTTATGCATATCACGCATACCCGCAGGAATCGTCACTCGGTAGTTAGTCTCTGGCTATTACTGAGAAAGACACCTCTATAGGTGCCTCAATAGGTCTAAAGACCACGAATTCTGCGGGTGTGTGTAAACCACCCGCTGTTTTTTTATCCGGCCCCAGGGTCCAGATAAAATGCGGTTGGAGCGCAGCCCGAGCTAAAAGCTTTCCTGCCCATTAGCTCTAGCAGTTCATTGAAAGCATCGGACGTCAGTAGATAATCTAGATAATGATAAATAATGACATCTACATGAACTGCAATCGAACTAAATTAAATAATTGAACCAAAAAAACTGATGATAGCACTCATGTACCAACCAGTGGGCAATTCTTGCCTGCGAAGTGGTACGTGAACAGTACATTCGATACTTTGTATCGATTTGAGAAAAATGTTACTCATCGCATCAGACGGATGCCTCGACTCCGAAATCCGATGAAGGACGTGGTCAGCTGCGATATGCCTCGGTGAGCCGCTAGACAGGCGCTACCAGCCGGGGATTTCCGAATGGGGAAACCCACATAAGGTTATGCTTATGTATCCCAATTTATTGGGAAGGTCACTCTGTGAACTGAAACATCTAAGTAACAGAGGAAAATAAATCAATAGAGATTCCCTTAGTAGTGGCGAGCGAAAAGGGACTAGTCCAAACCTCACTATTATATGGTGGGGGGTTGTAGGACTCCTATCTGCGATTAGTTCTTCTTAGACAAACGACCCTGGAACGGGCGGCCAAAGAGGGTGAAAGCCCCGTCGTCGAAAAGATGAACTACGCTGGGAGATTCCTGAGTAAGGTCAGACACGTGAAATCTGGCCCGAATCTGGGTGGACCACCATCCAAGACTAAATAGTTTCGGAGATCAATAGCGGATAGTACCGTGAGGGAAAGGTGAAAAGCACCCCGGAAGGGGGATGAAATAGTTTCTGAAATCTGATGCGTTCAAAGAATGGGAGCCGCTTTATGCGGTGACCGTGTGCCTTTTGCATAATGAGCCAACGAGTTGCTCGTCTGTGGTCGGCTAAGGGATTCAAACCCCGGAGCCAGAGCGAAAGCGAGTCCGAATAGGGCGTATATGATCGCAGGCGGCAGACCCGAAACCGGGTGAGCTACCCATGGGCAGGGTGAAGGTTAGCGGAAGCTAACTGGAGGCCCGCACCCACGCATGTCACAAGATGCGGGGATGACCTGTGGGTAGGGGTGAAAAGCCTACCGAACCCGGAGATAGCTGGTTCTCCTCGAAATGCCTTTAGGGGCAGCCTCTTCGTGCACGATTGGGGGTAGAGCTACTGTTTGGATGAGGGGGTCTTCCCGACCTACCGATTCCTGATAAACTCCGAATACCAATCTTTAAAGACGAAGGGAGTGAGACGGTGACGGCGAATCGCCATCGTCAAAAGGGAAACAACCCAGACCATTTGCTAAGGTCCCTAAATAATACTCAGTGGAAAAGGTGGTGCGATTGCTCCGACAACCAGGAGGTTGGCTTAGAAGCAGCCATCCTTTAAAGAAAGCGTAACAGCTCACTGGTCGAGGAGTCGTGCGCCGAAAATTCAACGGGGCAAAGTATTATACCGAAGCAATGGATATATATTTTATATATATGGTAGAGGAGCGTTCCGTTCAGCATTGAAGCAGTACTGTGAGGTATTGTGGAGCGGACGGAAGTGAGAATGTTGGCATGAGTAACTACTAGGCAGGTGAAAACCCTGCCCACCGAATCCCCAAGGTTTCCCACGCAACGGCAATCGGCGTGGGGTTAGTCGGTCCTAAGGCCAGGCCGAAAGGCGTAACCGATGGACAACAGGTCAATATTCCTGTACTTCGTAAAGATCGCCCGAGGGCGTTAGTTGATAGTTTTACGAGCCTCTGGTTTCATCATTCTGCACTGCAGAAATGAAGAAATATTGAAATCCTGAAATATTGAAAATTTTTCAACATTTCAACATTGCTCTATTTCAACATTGTGTTCGCAGAATAGAATGATGAAACCATGTTCGCAGAAAAGGAAGCTTTCACCCTAGGAGCGGTGGGACGGAGTGGGATGACCGGAGCGTGTGTATTGACTGCACGTGTAACACGTTAGTTGTTGAGACCCGTAGGAAAATCCGCGGGTTGAGGCGAGCGTGGATACCAATTGCGTGACGTAAGTTGCGTTAGTCCGGCTCATTGCGCTTCCAAGAAAAGCATCGCTTCCGAGAGCTTTACGAAACCGTACCGCAAACCAACACCGGTGGGGTGGTCGAGTAGACCAAGGTGAACGAGAGAACTCGCGTTAAGGAACTCGGCAAAATAGCGTCCGTAACTTCGGGATAAGGACTGACGGCCCATAATCGGGTCGCCCGCAGCAAAAGAGTACAGGCGACTGTTTACCAAAAACACAGGTCCCTGCTGAAGTCGCAAGACGACGTATAGGGGCTGATGCCTGCCCAGTGTCAGAAGGTTACGTGAGGAGGTGCAAGCTTCCGATCTAAGCCCTGATGAACGGCGGCCGTAACTATAACGGTCCTAAGGTTAATCAACGATTACGCTTATCGCTAGCCTTAGTAAAATCGAACTATATGCGGAAAAGTCTTCCAAAGCTCTTCAGTACTCGTCTACACTGTAGACAGTAAAAATCTGAGAGACATGGAGAAAATCCGCAGGGAAGACCCCGATGTATCGGGGAACCCTCAGAGACTATACGTTCGATTCCGAAGATGAAACTTGATGCACAATGGATTACAGGCTTTACAGACGGGGAAGGATGCTTTCATATAAGTATCAATCCTCATAAAGAAATGTCTGTAGGATATCAGGTACTACCTGAATTCACTGTTGTACAGCATCAAAAAGATATTCAAATACTTCATGCTTTGAAGGCATACTTCAAGTGTGGTGTAGTGCGCACCAATCATGGTGACCGTTACGCATACCGCGTTCGTGGTATTGAGCATCTTACATCTATAATTATTCCTTTCTTTGAAAGTCATAGCTTGAAGACAAAAAAGAATCTCGATTTCTTAGCATTTCGAGACACTCTTCAGCTCATGCAGCAAAAGAAGCATCTGACAAAGGATGGAATAGTATCTATTCAAAAGATCATAGGAACGATGAATAGAAATCGGAAATGAGATAGTCCGAACTGCATGGTGACATGCAGACTCTAACAGAAATGATTAGAGCCTCTCAAAAATTTTGAGAGTGTAACACAATTGAGCGAAATTCCTTGTCGGGTAAGTTCCGACCCGCACGAATGGTATAACGGTCTGTACACTGTCTCAACGCGAGACTCGGTGAAATTGCAGTCCCGGTGCAAATGCCGGGTAGATGACGGAAGGACGAAAAGACCCTATGAAGCTTTACTATAAGCTGGCATTGTATTCTTGACTTATATGTGCAGGATAGGTGGGAGACTTTGAAGCGGTGGCGTTAGCCACCGTGGAGTCACTGTTGAGATACCACCCTTGTATTTTGAGAATACTCACCCTATGTGTGACACGCACTGGGGGACAGTGCTTGCTGGGTAGTTTAACTGGGGCGGTTGCCTCCTAAAATGTAACGGAGGCGTGCAATGGTCCACTAGTACCGGATGGAAATCGGTATTGTCGTATAATCGCATAAGTGGGCCTGACTGTGAGACTTACAAGTCGAGCAGGGACGAAAGTCGGTGATAGTGATCCGGTGCCCGAGCATTTTTTAGTGCTCAAACCACGTGGGTGGGGCATCGCTCAACGGATAAAAGTTACTCTAGGGATAACAGGCTGATCGCTCCCAAGCGCCCACAGCGACGGAGCGGTTTGGCACCTCGATGTCGGCTCATCGCATCCTGGGACTGAAGAAGGCCCCAAGGGTTTGGCTGTTCGCCAATGAAAGCGGTACGCGAGCTGGGTTCAGAACGTCGTGAGACAGTTTGGCCTCTATCCTCCGTCATCATCTAGAAACGTGAAGGAAGCTGCTCCTAGTACGAGAGGACCGGAGTGGACGAACCTCTGGTGTACCTATTGTCGTGTCAACGGCAGAGTAGGATAGCTATGTTCGGCAGGGATAACCGCTGAAAGCATCTAAGTGGGAAGCCCCTCCTAAGATAACGTTTCTCCATAAGTCCGCCGGAAGATGACCGGCTAGATCGGCTACAAGTGTACGCACGGCAACGTGTTCAGCTGAGTAGTACGAACGGACGATTGAACATTTTTCTTTCCTGTTTTCTTTATTGAAAACATTGGAGTACTGTTCATGTAACATTTACGCAGGCAAGATCTGCCCATTATATTATTATATCTATACTGACGATTTCTTCGTCTTGGTGTTTCTAGCAGTGGGGGTACACCTGTTCCCATCTCGAACACAGAAGTTAAGCCCATTAGCGCCGATGGTAGTGCGGCATGCGCCGTGCGAGAGTAGGCCGACGCCAAGACGAAGAAATCCGAAGTACGACAGAGATTACTCTGATGTTTGATGCTTATGAAAGCTAGCAAACAAGCACCCCCGAAAGGGTGTTTTTTGTGTATTCCTCTTGTCCCTTTTTTCTTGATAAAAAAGGGACGAAAAAATCAAGGCAGACTGAACTCGGTCGAAGCAATAATGATTGCACGTATGTAGCGCTCCTCAACTACGGTCACTGCGTTTGCCTATGGGCAACGTAGCATTCGTCGCTGTATTTCTTTTACCCATGGTTATTCTTCGCCCTCAAACAGGGCAGTCTGCCCAGACGATTTCAAGGCTGCTTTTCATCTTTGAAGAGTGACAAGAGAAATAAAATATATAGATTATGTGTAGCAAATTTGACATTCAAAAAAAATGATTTATGATTTGCGCTCATGTTCAACGAGTTCCCCCAGTTTCAAAAGGCATTGCGTATTCTTGCAGAGGATTCCACTGTAGAGTGGAGAATGCTCAGGAATAATCTAGTGTCGGATAATCGAGTTCCTGATATTGCTGGCTGCATGGCAACAAAAGATCATATTATCTATCAGAAATTGCTTACAAAAGGTGATCTAAACAGCATTATGTATGCACTAACAGTACAGGATATATCCATTAAAGATCGTATTGCAGATATATTATTAAAAAGCCTTCCCGAAGGAGATGGAGTCTTGCAGGGGGAATCCCTGTAAATAGTATAAAGAGGGAGTACTGGAATACTGGGGATTGGAATACTGGAGTAATGGAGTAATGGAGTAATGGAGTACTGGAATGAATCCTTGCAGTCCTCGCAGTCTTCGCAATCCTTGTACTCTTCCATTACGTAATACTTTTATTCAAACTTCTCCTGTACCGCCTTGTAGATCTCTGGATTTGCTTCCAAAGCCTCTTGCAAAGGAGTCTGAACAAGTTTTAGCTTCTCTAGCACTTCATTGATACGGTTACACTGATCTGCATCTTCTAAACAAAGAGGTTTGATGGTGTCATACAGATTCACTGCATCCACGTATACCTGTAGGGATTCCGCAGGAAGGGCTACTTGCCCCTGAGCAAGTGCGATAAAGGACTCACGGAACTTGGCAAGAAGGGTGTCTGTCTTTGTAAGGATAGGATTAATGTCTGGCCTTTCCATTGGAAGGTTCTTTTGCTGCTTGATCAGTACAGATGTTTGCTCTGCTAATTGACGTACGGGTTGTGTCATTTTTGTAATGTCTTCCAGTGAACGAAGCTGCGAAGAGAAGTACTCTATGCCGCGGTCTAACCAGTCCAGAACATCTTGTAGATATGTTTCTACTTCGTCGTTGAACTCTTCACCATTTGCGATGTTTGCTGTCCGTGTGCGAAGGTCACGAAGGGTAACCAGCAATGCGTCACTTCGCCTCTGCACAATGTCGCTTCCAAGAATGTTTTCACGGATCTGTTTTTTGATTTCCGGTTCCGGAATGTCTATAACAACAGGCTTTTGTACCTCTTGTTCTTTTTGGTAGTCACATTTGGTACGGTCTGTCGTAGATTTCCCGTCTGCATCTATACAACGCAACTGGTCTTCTTTGATTACATTTTGTTGCTGTACAACAGGTTCTATTTTTGTGTCTTTCTGTGACTCTGTTGTGTCTTCTAAGACGGTATCTTCTTTGTTGTTTTCTTGTGTATTCTGCTGATTGGCATTATCCAAAGACTTTTGCAGAATGTCTTCTAGGACTTTTTTCTGTTCCTCTTGACGCTTTTCCTCTGCCTTCTTTTCTGCTTCAGTTTTATTTGAAGCAGGTGTATTTGTCGTCCTAGGGGTACTAGGAGTCGTCGTATCTGGCTTGGCTGTATTTACGGGCTTTGGTGTATCGTCATTCTTTGGTGTTGCAGGAATAACGATTGGCTCAGAGACAGGGGTAGAGTCTGTATCCTTTACAGGAGTATCATTGTCATTACTTTGGTCATTACTATCACCTTGATCAGAGCTGTCGTTATCATCAGAAGTGTCACGATCATTATCATCGTTACTATTATTGTCTTCTTGAGTAGTTATTTTTTTACAGCTTGCCGAACAAGAGTAGTTTCTATCAGAAAGAACGAGGCCTAGACCATTTTTGTCTCCGTCATCACATTCTTCGTTATTAGTGGGCTGTTTGACACCATCACCACACCGTGCATTTTTACATTCGTAACAATTGTCATTATCGTCATTATTTCCGTCATCACATTCTTCTGCTTCATTGACTGGTGTAAGTTGCCTAATGTCGTCACCACATCTTGCATTACGACATTCTATACATCCATCAGTATTGTCGTCATTTCCATCATCACATTGTTCATCGCCTTCTATGTCACCGTTACCACAAACGGGTTCGGGGGTTGTTTCACCTGTAGAACATTCGTTGTAAGTTTGATACCAGGGTCGTCCCGGCTTCGCTTTGTTTTGACAATATTGTTCAGGCGTTTGAAATGGAGAAAACTGATAAATATCTCTTACACAACTATTGTTATCAATATGCCAACAGCATTTTTCCCCAACGGGGCAGGTTGTTTCTGTATTTACTTGTGCTTTTAATGGCACATATTTTACCGCAGAAATTGCACCAATGGTAACAATTGCCATTGCAATAAGGCCAAGAGGTGAACGTAAGTGTGTGTATATTTGTTTCATCATCTACGTAGTATACTCTTTTTTGAAAAAAATTGCCAGAGTATTTTTAAAAAGGGTCTTACATGGAGAGTAAGACCCTTGGTGCTACTTATTTTAGGTATTAGAGAGTTTAATATTCACCTGTTGTTTGTCCGTCATTGACGGCATTGAGCTTCTGAAAAGTGCCCCAACCGGCAGTATTGATTATTTGTGCAGCATTAGTAATGCTCGAATGAGCACTGTTAATGTTTTCACTGAGGAAGTGCACAGATCCATCTGCAAAAAGAAAATGTGCTCCTCCGACATGCGTAGAACTAAACATGCCAGTTTTCCATTGCCCAGACAGCAGCATGCCTGTTGCACCATTGTTAATAGCCACAAAAGGACTAGCCATAACATCAGCCACATCATCTCCACTACCACTACAGGCTCTGCTAACAAAAGCATTGCCAGCCCAACCTTTGATACTTTCACGCTCTCCTATAAGGACAACATTACTCATACCATCCGTAAAATCCCGGAATCGACGCGATGAGTCTCCATAGAATGGAGAAAATCGTGCAGTTGGATATAATGGATGTGTTGGTTGATCAATTGGTGTATCAAATGCAAAAGATGAGGCAACGTAGTTGCTCTTTGCAAAGGCAAACGAGATTGCAGTGATAGATCTTTTTTCATTCCTCGGACCACTGGGGTCTGAGGGGCAAATAAGAGTCGGAACAATCGACGCAAGTAAATTGCGCTTGCTTACATTTGACAGAACATCATCTGGTTTTTGCTTTCCAGGGCTTAACTGGTTAAACAAATTTGCCTGATCCATCTGTGGCAAAATCATTGTGCTCCATGCCCATGCTGGGTAACCAGTTCTAGAACCAACAGGTGGTGCAAGTCGAGCTTCATAATTACCCGCGGGTAAACACCCGAAGGTTTCATGGTAGTTGTGCATTGCAATGCCAATCTGCTTCAGATTGTTCTTGCATGTACTGCGACGAGCAGCTTCGCGTGCCTGTTGCACTGCTGGTAAAAGCAGAGCAATCAAGATGGCGATGATAGCGATAACTACCAATAGTTCGATCAGTGTGAATCCGTTTCGTTTTTGTGAATTTTTCATCTTATTACCTCTTTTTAAAAAAATGTATTGGAATGTTAGAATTTTTATAGCCATACGCGGCTACAGAGTAGACGCGCTGTATATGTAAACCCCTTCATTCCAGAAGAGGACTAAGAAAGGAATTTCTCTCTAAAACCTATGCTGTGAAGTAGCAAGGCATTGTGTCCTGTAGCGGGGACACAACTATCCATTAAAGGAATAGGTACAGTATATATCAAAACTTGCCAAAATCAATGTTTTATTGTCATAAGGCAAAACACCAGAGCATTTTGAAAAGGGTCTCACATGGAAAGTGAGACCCTTGGTGCTACTTATTTTAGGTATTAGAGAGTTTAATATTCACCTGTTGCTTGTCCGTCATTGACGGCATTGAGCTTCTGAAAAGTGCCCCAACCGGCAGTATTTATTGTTTGTGCAGCATTAGTAATACTCATATGTGCACTGTTAATGTTTTCACTGAGAAACCGAACAGCTCCA
>Ga0222673_1000374_pt1 | contig 21437 bp, 24 predicted proteins | sample AntAcemetagen801_FD_179845 | JGI IMG/M metagenome (GOLD analysis project Ga0222673, IMG submission 179845) | Saline water microbial communities from Ace Lake, Antarctica - #801 | ecosystem: Environmental > Aquatic > Non-marine Saline and Alkaline > Saline | place: Antarctica: Ace Lake...
CGGGTGGCTTCTTTGAGGGGGGAGTGGCCGTAGATTGTGAGGGGGGACCGTCCTGTTCGGCTGGGGCGGCAGGCTTGGTATTGATGGCGGTGAGTTTTGCGGGGTCGTAGGGTACAACAATAACGCTGCCATCGCGGAGCCGCAACATCATCTTCTTCTGCCCTGAGGTTTCGAAGGTGGCCGCTAGCGTAACGGGGCTATCGATGTCCTCGTACTTGGCTTTTTTACCGCGCAGGGAATCGGTGCGGTTATCACTGAATACAGTGCCGCCCGTGACGTTGGTGTCAGCTTTTTCATCGTCGCGCTGGTTGGACTGGGAGACCATCTTGTTGATGGCGATCTCGCCTATGCCCGGTACAATCTCCCCGAAGAACTCAGCAAGGACTGAGGGCGGCGAAATCTCTTCACCAATGGCGAGCTGGCTGAGCGCTTCGCCGCCGCCGCCCGCGCCACCCTGTACGCCGAGTTCACCGAAGACGGCGGCAACGCGCGTCCCTAGGGTTTTCTTAGCGGCGGCTGCAATGATGCGTCCTGCGACGCCAGCCGAGGCTGCGTCTAAGGCACCGACCACGGCACCCTTGGTGACGCCCCGCTTAATAGCGCGCTCCATGAACTCAGAGTCCACGAGCCGGCCCGCGATGGCCTCGGCGTTCGTAAGCTCAACGCCCTCCTCCATCATGAGGTCGACCATACTGCCGCCCGCCTCAACCATGAATGAGCCAATGCCTACGCCCGCCGCCAGACCGACTGTACCGCCCACGGGGCCCGCTTGGCTGCCCGCTAGTGCGCCGCCAACGCCCGCCAACAGGGGCACGACACTTGTGCCCAGACCCTCAGCGGTGAGGGCGAGGCCGACGTCTACTGGATTTGAAAGGACTTGCCAGAGGGATTCGCGCCACCCCTCCATGGAATAGAAATCGCGCAGGTCGCGCGGCATCTCTGTTTGGCGTTTCTCGATTTCACCTGAGGCAATGAGGCGCGACGCCCAATCAGGGTCGATGGCGCCAGCGGCTGCGAGGTCCGTGGTGAGACCCTGCCAACCGGTTTTGAGGCCACGCGAAAAGTTGTTGGCCACAATGTCGGCAAAGCCTTGGTCTTCCGAGACTTGCTGCGAGTCGTCGATAACGAGATCGAGACCCTGTTCGCCCATCTGGGCTTTGAAACTTTCGGAGCGAAGGTCTGCGTCTATTTCGCTCTTGGACAGGGAGTCGGGGTACTCAACGTAAACACCGCCTCCCAGATCAACATACTGAACCATTATTTCCTATTCAGCTGGAGTCTTGGATACTGCCGTTACTCCAGTGCGGTCTATCTTAGTGCCCTTGGGCGGGCCACCTGCCTTGCCAAGGCCGTACTGCTTACGAATAATATTGCTGATCTCAGGCCCTAGTTCGGGGACGAGCATGCTCAGCATCATCAGTTCCATGGGATCGGCGCCCTTGTCTGTGGAGAACATGCGCTTAAAAACTTCGGCCCGACTCTTGGAGTCCTTGGCGCCCAGCCACTCGGCGATGCGCGACAGGGTGCGAAACTTCTCTGGCCCCACGCCCATGGCCTTGGCCTGCTCCTCACTCAGCTTGGCCCCTGCGTCCATAGCGCGCGCCTGCGACTCCTTGAAGGCCGTGTTGGATTTGGCGGCAGTAGCGGCGTCCACCGCCTTACCGCCGGCCTGCATGCCCCGAGTAAGGGAAGCCGCGAAGTCACCCTGAGGCCGGCCAGTTCCTTGCGCGAGGCTCGCACCCAACTCAGTCAAATAGCGCCCAACGTCGGGGTTGCTCAACAGGCCTTCAAGTTTAGACCCGAGGCCTCCCCCCTCTGCAGTAGGGGCCCGAAGATCGGTGGGCGGACCGTCGGCGCTGGGCGGACCGTCGGCGCTGGGCATCAACATCTCGGCGGGCGTGCGCGGCCCCTGTGCTTTGAGGGGCACACTCTCAAGTTTATCAATGCCGTGAGTGTCCACATCTTGATTATAAGTAACGGGGTCTAGAGGCTTACGCCCGGCCCGGGGTGGGTTACGATGTACACGCGCCCCGTAATTGGACCATCCTTGAAGTGCATCGCTGATTGCGTTTTTATCTTTGTCAAGTCGATGAAATATGTCAGCAGCAGCGTCTTCGTCGTTAGCGTACTGTTGCGCACGCACTACATTAGGGTTATTTGCATTATTTGAGGAGTAGAAACTCGGACTCAGGAACTTGAGGATGTCTTCAACGCCCACCATTACTGGGGTGCTCCATTAAGGTAAAAGTTCGGCGACTGCTGGAGACCCGCAACACCGCTGCCCTGTTGTCCGAAAGCCCCGAAGTTAGAGAGCGCCCCTAGGGTGGCAATGCCGGTGCCAAGGCCCTGCTGCAGGGCAGAGGGATCGTAACGGGGCGTCGAGCTAATCTGGGAAGTCGACATGGTACGCGCGCCGGGGTTGCCCGCGAGGGTCTGCGTGAGGAACTCAAGCTGCTCATAGGGGTGGCGCCGCTGATTCTGGAAGTCCGTGTAACCGAGATTGAGGTTACGCTGAGTCTGTTCTTGTTGCAGTTGGCCGATGCCGATCTGCTGGGCCGTGTCTTGGAAAGCCGTCTGCTGACCTTGTACACCAAGTTGGCCTTGAGCAATTCCGCTCTGAAGGCCTCGCGCCTTATCAGTCTGAGCCCCTGAGAGAGCCCGATCATAGCCGCCTGCATAGAGCCGCTCATAGAGGTCGCTAAGACCGCGCGTATGATTGCGCTCCCGCTCTGCATCAACAATACCGTGCCGCGCGCCACCGAATGCGCCTGCCTGCACAGCCCGCGCACCGTCTACGTTGCGCTGCTGGAGGTTCTGGCGGCTGAGTTCCCGCTCGGCTTGCTGGCCGACGAGGGAGAGGTACGGGTTGAAGAGACGATTAATGTCTTGACCGCCGACCGGCGCCCCCGCCTGCGAGGCCATCTCGTAGCCTGAGCCCACGCGCATAGCCCCGATGCCCGAGGCGTCGCGCGCCGTGTTGAAGCCGCTGATGTGGTCTGGTGTGAGTGAGGCAATGCGCTGGCCTTGATAGGGTTGATAGGGGTCGTTTGCTACGAGGCTTTCGGCAGACTGCGCCAGCCGCGAAGTCGGGCCACGCAGATAAGACGGGAGCTCATTGACAATCGTTTGAGTGGCGTCAGCGTAGCTGGAAGGGCCTGTATTTTTACCAAGGACGCTGGAGGCAAGCCCGAGGCCCGCCGAGATTGCTAGGCCGGTACCTACACCTATTACCATTAGCTGTTGCCCCTCAGGATGTCGTAGAACATGTAGGATGGTGTCATTGCAACCTGATTGCTGATGGCGTCGGCGCCCCCACGTCGCTCGACCTCGGCATCACTGAGGACCTGATCGCCCGGAATGGTGAAGCGCGCCAAGGAGCGCTCGCCGCCCTGTTCACCATAGGTGCCCATATTGGAGTAGTCAGGCGCGGTATTGACTGCGCCGGGCACCCCGTAGGCCGTGAGGATGTCTGTAAGCTGGATGTCGCTTTCGTTGCGAGGGCCCCCCTGATCGGCGTTGTACGTGTCAAGGATAGCCTGTAGTTGACCGCCCGCCGCCTGACCGCCCAGACCGCCGAGGCCGTTGAGGGGGGAGGCATTCACGTTGGAACCGCCACGCGGATCTTGGAACCCGCCTCGAGCCGCTTCGAGCGCCGCGTGTTGAAGGTCGCCCTGCGGGGTGCCGCCACCCTGGAAGATGTCGCGCAGACTGTTCAGGGCGCCGGGGGCGATAGTGGGCTCTTCAAAGCCGCCGAGGCCGTACTCAACCATGAGCTGGTTTAGATCTTCGTTTTGCTGAGCACCCAGGTAGGACGGGAGCGGGCCTCCCGACTCTTCGTCCCAGTCGGCGAAGCGCCTACCGATGGTCACGCCCCGATCCATGAAGCGCTGGAAACTGTCTACTTCGGCCCGGTCACGCGCCTGCCCGAATCGGTCGGCGAACTCCTGAAGGCCGGTGGTGGGGTTAATGGAGGCGTGCTCACTGCCTACTTGGTATTCGGCGGGGTTGGCACCCTTTTGACGCATCTCTTTGGACAGGAGGGCCATGACACCGGGCGTCTGGAAAGACTCCGGGATAATCATTTCACCCTCGGTAAGATGGGCAACTGAATCGTCGCCCCCACGCCCCGACGCCGCCAGCTGTTTTGCAGCAGGGGCCGGATTGCGCGGCATCCGGGTCGGCGACTGCAGAGCTTGGATACCATATGCCATACTAATATTTTACCTTAATGTGCCGTTGTTTTGCAAGTAAGTGATGAGTGTTCCTAATACCTTACGCACCGTGTCGGCGGTTGAGCCGGTTGCATCGAGATCCCACGTGTCTACGCCGTTGGTTACTTGGAATCCGGTGGTGACGTTGGCCGGGAAGATGGGCACTTGCCGATCGCGCCGTTCGAGCGCGTCCTTTAGGATACGCAAGTCCTGCATCACCCTGCCTTCATTGATGAAACGCGGATAGATTGGGCGCGCAATATTTGTGCCAATGGGCATTAACGTCTCCCGTGTGAGCGCATGCGCACCCGATTGTGGCCGAGCCGCCACGCATTACCGAGGTCGTCGTTTTCAAATCTGACCCGGAAGGTACGCCCGCGCGCCCGCAAGTCCACTTTGTTCGTAGAGTCGGTGATACTGTAAGGGCCCTTGGTGGTCTCGGCGCCGTTGGGGTAGCGCTTCGTGTAGAGGGTGAACTTCACCGTGCCGCTGGTGTCTATGTCGGGAATTAGCCGGTCAAGGTAGACGAGGCGGTCGCCGGGCCCCTGCTCTTGGTCGTTGGAGCCCAACTCGAAACTACCGCTTTCGACATACGCTGCGAGGGGGGAGCCGTTGGCATCCACCCCGGTGGTAAGTTCGTGCTCATAGATGTAGTTATCTTGCCCCACTGCGAGGGGGGATTTCCACACACCGTGGTCAGTCCATGCGGTGCGTTCGAGGGTGCCGAGGGCCCACGAGCCGTCAAGGATGGAATAGATGGCATAGCGGTCGATCTCGTCATTGGTTGCGGTCTTCGTTTGGTAGAAGAACCACAGCTCGTTGTAATCGTTGCAGGCTCCCGCAAAAGCCTTTTGGCTCTGTTCTGAGTCGAGGTTGTCAAAAATGTAGTCTTCCACCGGGCATTCGATGAGGCGAATGGAACCGTCATAGGCGTAGAAACCCCGATCTGATTTCCAATAAGCGATGTCATTGTACACAATCGCAGCGTGCGGACCGAGGGGCCCCTCGTTCTTACCTAAGGACTGGAAGCCAAAGGTGAAGGGCGGCCCCACGTATTGCATAGCGTACATGGTGGTATCGGTCCATACGTAGATCTGCCCGCGCGCCTCTTTGGCTGCGACGATTCGGTTCCCGCTGCCGAGCCGCTGCGATCCCGCCGTGTTGGTGGCGCTGGCCGTCCAAGTAGTGTAGTCTTCTTGGTCGCTCCAGCGAATCAGGAGGGGATCGTAATTGCTGCCGTCGTGCGCGCCAAAGGCCACAGCATGCCGGTCGGGCTCACTGATTAGGACAAGATCCACTTGAGAGGGAGCATTGGAGACTTCAGTCATGCGTGCTGTGGGCGAGGACTCATCGAATAAATAAAGTTTACCGTTGGGAGTGTAGGATGCGAGTAGGTCCTCACCCCAATTGTCTGAGGTCCAGATGCGCGGATCTAGGGTGACGTTACTGGTGGTGCGCGCTGTACCGAAGGTGCTGCCGCTATAAGTGCTAGCGCCCCAGCCGTAGCCCAAGATGGCGTTTGTTTTACCGGGATTGATGGTGTAATCGCCGGTCACGCTACCACCCCCGAACGCCGTGCTACCGCTGCTGGCGGTGCCTGTGGTGGCTGTGATGGTGAATGAGTTATCATCCACCTTAGTAATATAGTATTCTTGATTTTGAGTTATGGTGATGCCGTCGCCGACCGCGTCCGCGCTGGTATGGACGTAACGAGCCGCCGTGACTGCTCCGTGTGACGTGTTGGTTACGGTGACAGTGGTGCTACCGACAGCGCCCGTGGTGTAAGGGTCGGTGGGCATGGAAACGGTGGCCGCGCGCAGGGGCGTAACATCGCTGAGAGTCCCCCCTTGATACGTGTAGAAATGCGACGTGGTGCCGATTGATAGAAGGCGGAATCCATCGAGCGCCCGCCACTGGTGTAGGTTGCGGGCCGCGCCTGTGAGTTGTGTACTGTCGAAATGCTCCCACCCACCGATGCGCTGAGGTAGACCGTAATGAAATCGGATTTTATCGCTGTTGTGCCAGCGCGGCCCTGTGGTGTAGGTTAAGTCGTTACGACTAACTCCCGGAGGAATAGTCAGCTTCAGGTGCTTCAACTACATTCTCCAGAATGTCAAAGAAGAGCGTCAAACTCATTTTTCACATTATACGAAGCGCGCTCTTGTTCCGTGAGCGAGGCAGCGGCCAACTCTAGACTGTTACTCACTACGCGCACATTCTTTATGATAGCGGCGGCCCCTTTGAGTAGACTCTCTTCAGCTAACTCCGCTTCAGACAACGGCTCATCAAGAGCCTTTTTCTCAACTAGTTCCACCGCGCGCATAATCATGTTCCGTTGCTTCCATTCAGGCAAACCGAGCACAACGGTGATTTGATGCTGCGCTTCTGCTTTGATGTCTGTCACAATAGCCGCCGCAGTTGAGACAGGGGCCGCCGTGATTTCAGCCTCCCCCGCCGCCAATTCAGCCTGCATTTTAACAAAGTCCCCGTTGTCGGAGGAAGCTGGGATGCTATTATCTCCGGCTTGATAAATTGTCCCGTCGCCATATACATCAACATATTGCTTCATTTTACAAATCCGCGCTAAATCGAATCCAGCGGGTGCCACCGCCATCCCCGGATAGAGCGCTCGCCTGTCCCGCCGTAAGGCCGGAGGCTACCGTGGCCGATAAGTAAGCCGTTTGAGCATCGCCTCCCGCCAATGTGAGATTTGTAGTGTCAGAGTTGGTCGCACCATGGCGTACTTGAAAGTCCCCAACACCGCTAACTGTGAGAGATGGAGCGGCCCGCATCGTTACAGGAAACTGTAAAGGATAACGCGCATTCGTGGCTGTCGGATTGAAACCGGTAATAAAACCAGCACTGGAGGCCTTATTAATTTGCCAACAGTACTTAAGGCAGCGTAAAAACTCTTCGATATCGTGCCTAGCTCTTTGAGGGGTGGCAACGGAGCCAATCTCTAACTTGACGTCAGTTAGGTGCAATGTAGTACCGGCTGTGTCGTTATCCGCTACCGCGTCCGACCAAATAAATACGGCGAGATTGTTTACACCTGAAGTATCAATCGCAATGTTTTCGATTCGATACGTATCCTCACTGGTGGTGACTGAGAGGTTTGCCGGAGTATTCTCTGCAGTCCAGTTAGTGGCCCAAGTGGGCGTGGTATCGGCAACATTCCATGCAGACACTACGTCCGAGGTTACGCTGTCCGCCGTGCTGGACCACGCCAAGACAACTGCTTTGATATTGTCTAACTTTGCAGCGTCAGATACTTTGGCTTTGAAGGATAAGGAGACAACTTGACTTTCATCCGAGATCGCCCCAAGGTTCTTCTGCTCGATGATCTGCAAGAAGCCGAACTTCTTTGCAGTGTTTTCTACATCAGCTTCTAAGTAGCTGTACGGACCGAGAACGCCGTCAGTCTTCTGATTTACATCAACGATATCGTTGCCATCGGAGAGAAGCACCCAACGGTCAAGTAAATACGTGTCGTCTGAATTCGCAGGAGCCGTCGCGCTGGTAAAAGCTGTGCCCCGTTGCGCAATACGAAAGTCTGGATTATCCAGAAGATTATCGCCGGAGATCGCGGATGCTGTGTTGGAGGAAGCCACTGCCGGCGTCAAAGCTACAATATCCGTACCATCTGACAGCAACGCCATCGCAGTGTTGCGAGGCACAACGACACCGTTACCACCCCCGCCCGTTACTTGGACAGTTAGGTTGAAGTTTGAACCTGTGGCATTCCACACCCAATAGATCTTGGTGCGGGCCGGCACATTGAGAGCGCGGGCTGCGGTCAGGGTGCCAGTGGCTTTGATGACTGCCACGTGAGACTCACTGGTGTTGGAACCGTCGTCGTGCTCTGCGTATTGAGTGTCGTCCAGCGTATAATCGCCGGACGTGATGGTGACATTAGTGACACCCGCCACACCTTCTTCGAGCCGCGCGAGGGCCGTGTTAAGCTTGGTGCCCCAAGTGCCATCGTTTTCACCCGTTGTTTGAAGCTCAAGTTTGAGAAGATCGGATGCAGTGGAAGCCATTAGCTAATCCTTAAAATTGCATTGGATGCGTCGGCAGTAGGAAATGCAACCGTTAAGGCGCCCGACGCGATAGTCTGGTCCGCCCCAAAGTCTAGGACAAGGACTGCCTTATTGGAGTTGGTGCTGTTATAGATGAGAGCACCCCGAGCCGTAAAGCTAGAAGAGGTCCACGCCACATCATCCCAATCCACAAGGGCCGTGCTGCCCGATAAAGCAGGCCCGGCTGCTAGGGCAAGGGTTTTGCCTCCTGCCGTATAACCCGTGCCACCCGTGCTGCTCACCTCATTGGTCACTGCGTAGGCCGTGGTACCTGCACCGAGGGTGGCGCTCGACGTGAACAGCGCAATCTTGAATGTGTCATTGTCTAAGTCGTGCTCCTCTTGCATAAGCTCTTGCTTGAAAGAATTGCACACTGCTTGTGTAATAGCCATAGTCTAATTATACTCCAGAATTGCCAGCGTTTTCAACTCGTTCCCCTTTGCGGTAATCATCGCTGTCGCGCCGCAATTTCTGCTCTTTAAGCAGCGAGCCCAAGGCATCGTTGTATGTGGTGGCATGGGTTTGAAGATCGCCGTCATCCATCTGCATGAAGATGGCCCCCTCCAGCAGGCAGGCGCGCAGTAGAAGGTCTTCGGCGTTGTTCGTAAGCCACGAAGTCGCATTGCTAGCTGTGAGGGGGGAGGGACGATTCACGTAGCCTAAATCTAGGGTGTGCCCGCCACTGGAGGCCGGCGCCACTACAAAGGAGGTCGCCCCCGATTCGATGTCAGCCGTGCCTACCTCGGCGTAATACTTAGGGGTTCCGGCGGTGGCGCTCGGGTCAATCTCGTAGATGAAGGTCTCGTCCTTGCGCAATAGGAAGGCGCCACTCTGGATACGCAGATAGCGCGCCCTCAGAAAGTCGGAGGGCAGAGCGCTGGAGGCTGAGGCCGTATCCGCCACGGTTAAGGCGGCGCTGGTGCGAAATTGGGCATGGCCGCGCGCATCGAGGTCGCGAGCAATACGCTCTTCCGCCAGCCGAATGAAGGTATCGATGTTGTCAGTGAACTCAGTGGCGTCGTTTTCGAGCCAGTCCTGAATATCCTGAATGAGCGTGGTGTGATTAGTTGCCATAGGTGTTGGTTCCCCAAGTGTCTGTACTGAAACTCAACTCATCAAATGCGATGGTAACGCTCCCCACGGCAACAGTTGCCGCGTTTCCCCCCTCAGTGAACTCTATGCAGGGCGTGACTGTGCCCGCTGCGGCGGTTGCGACCACGCCTGTTGCGTTAGTCTGAGGGAATAAGTAAACTAAGAAGTGCCCGACGTGGGCGCCGAGGTGCAAGGCACGGGGCATTTCGCCGGTCGCGGGATTGCCGATGCGCCCGATGTTTAAATAAATGCTGCGGCCATCGCTGTCAGGCCGGGGGTCTGCGAGAGTTTGGGGGTCGTTGATATTGCGGCGCGGCGTAAGCTGCGGGTGCTTGGGCTCAAATTCACTCTTATGGACGCGCGCCCCCGTCCACTCCGTGACCATCTCCCTGTAGGGAAACTTGCGGCCAGAGCGGTCGCTGATTGCTTTTGAATGCTTGCCGCGTGCCCAACGTCCCATTAGCGCGATCTTCCGGGCACGAGGTAGAGGGAGGCCCGCTCACGGTCCTCACCCTTGGCCGCGTTGTAGAGTTTGCTGGACATATTCTGGATAAGCTGCTGGCGCTCAAGGCCCACCTTATCCATTTTCTCAATGGCGATCCACTCCGCAAGGCCCCACGTCAGCGCCGGGTAGAAGCGTCGGGGCGCATCGGGGGATGCCGTGTACTCGCTATCCTGTGGGTAGCGAATCTGCCAAACCACCATGTCGTACGAGGTATCGGTGGGGACGGGCCAGACATAGAGCGTGGGGCCACTTTGATTACGCTCCGTGGTATAGTGGACAGGCCGCCCGCCGGTATCTTTGTTGGGGCGGTTTAGATATTCGGACATTGAGACGGCACTCATCTCCTGATCGGTGCCGCTGGCCGTTTCGCGCGAGACCGCATCGAGGATGTCCACGACTTGCGAATCTAGGGTGTAGGACTGCGTAGAGGCAGTGAGGTCGATGGTGGCCTGATCGACCGTCCAGAGGTTGACGCCATCGTTGACCCACGAGGTCAGCAGTAGATTGAGGTTACGCTTGCCGATGGCAAGGTCGCGCCCCGATGTTACTTCTAGACCACAGTGTTCAAAAGCGGATTCGATAACATCGTCAACTTGAAGATCCCATGTATATGTTCCGCTAGTTGCCATTAGGGCCGCGCTTCCCTATCTTGCTTCTTATTGATGCTTTTGTTTAAAGTTAGAATTTGGTCAGCTAAACGCTGCATCCAAACTTCCATTCGATCAAATCCGCGATTTGAATTCACTTCAATACTTTTAATCTCTCGCTGAAGTTCCATACGGGTGACATAATCAAAACTGCGATTATCTAGTTTCCAAAGCCACGTCGCCATACCGGTGGTGGCCATCAAGACGACCGTAACTAGAATCTTTAACCAACCACTGGGATCGCCGCTCATTAGGATTTACTCACTTCAAGGATGACGGTGTAAGTATCGTTAGCAGTGTGCCCCACTGTGGTAAAAAGGATGTCTCCAGTCTTACCGGTGGAGGCGTTGTTCTTGAGTCCACCGAAACACCGAAAGTCTTGGTAACCGTCGGCCGCTGCTACATACGCAGTGACATTGGCAGAGGCATCCCATAAGATGTTAACAGACATCCCGGAGGTGCTGTACCACATACGCTGAATTTTGAGGTCGGTAGGGGCATCGCCCAGAGCGGAGGCATCCACCTTCTTAATGGCGGACTCCCCGGTTCCATCAGAAATGTTTGTGAATTTGAGGACGGCGGTCTTGGTGCCATCTGCGAGAGTTTGGGAGGTAACTGCGTCTGCCATTTATTTTTCCATACGGGCAACTGTGAGCGCCCGAAATAAGAGTTAAAGTCTTGAGAAGCCGTAATGTAGATACTTATGCGGCTCATTGCGAAAACAAAATTTACTATCTTCTACAACAGTAATGCCTGTTCCTTGTCCCATAATGTAACCCGCTATTAGAGCGCAGGAAACGTGCTGGGTGTGATGGCGGCTATCGTCGAAATCCACTCCGTACAAGTCCATCTGTTCAACAACCATGTAGCGCGTGAAGGCCAACGCGTACGCCACCGTCGAGGTTAGTGCAAAATCCCGAATGAATACGGGGAGCTTTTTAGCAACCTGCTCAATGGGGTAACGCACGGCGTTGGGCACTTCATCATATTCTTTGCACGTGTAGCAAACTTTCTTGAAGTTCAAGGCTGCTCGGGTGCAACTCTCGGGAAGCTCCCCGGAGTCTCTCTGGGAAAAGAAAGACAACCGGGATGGCCCCTTTGCTACAAGCGCAACCTTCATTAGGTGGCGTCGGTCGAAGCCGCGATATTCAGCTGCAACGAAGACTCACCGTCAGCATTCGTGACATTGATCGGCTGGAAGAAGTTCATATCCGCGCCGACAAAGGACTCAGTGACGTTAGCTGCATCGTCCTGCAGCCGCACATTCAGGTTAGGTCCGACGCGCCCGGTAGAGGTGGAAACCGCTGTGAAGATCACATCAGCCGCGTTACGCGTCCGCAGGTAAGCCGGGTATGCACCAGAACCGAATACCTGCAAGTTGGTGGCTGCCGTAGTGACATTTTCGATAGCCGCCACTTCGAAGTTACCGTCAACAAACTCAGGGATGACAGTGATGTCCGCGCCGCCCACAATGCTGAGGGCAGTGTCTGCACCAGCGGTAGCCGCGCCCCTATGAGTCCACCCGACGAGGGAGAAGCGATCAGCGTTGGCGTCGGTCACGATGAAGTCGGTGGCCTGACCGGTGACATCGCGCGTCTCGCAATTGACCATAGTGAAGTCAGCCGCGTTAACGTCGATCGGACCTGTGAGCGCATCAACGCCGCCTGTGAACAAGAAATTGGCCGTAGTGATATTGGCCGCGTCCACATCCATGTCAGCACCGACCGCCGTGGTGAAATTGACCTGAGGTCGATTAGAGCCCGAGCCGAGGCCGACATAAGCCACGCCCTCTACGTCAAGAGTGAGACCGCCAGCTGCAATAACAGTTTCAACGTGGCCGGGCTTGACCATCACGATATCACCCGCACTCAGCACGCCGCTGTTAGTGGCTACTTCCATCGAGGTGAACGGGCGCGCAAAGGTGCCCTCGTTACCACCGACATTGGAATCGACCCAGTAGACGTCGCCGCCGTAAGAGTTTAGAATCGGCATACCACGGACAACGAGCCCATAGTTAAAACCGTTCGGAAAATTAGAATTAGGCATTATCTTTCCATTCCATAGGGTTAATAGCCCAAAGCCCCCCTAGGGGGAGCCGAATGAGACTATGTTAATAGTATCACAGTGGCAGCCCGCAATTCAACAACCACCAAGCAAAAGAGGGGGGATTTCGGTCCCCCCTCAATTACACGATAGGATCAGTTAGGACTAGTTGCCCGCTGAACCAAAGGCCGCACGCCAGTCAGACCAACCGAAGGAGTAACGCTCCCGGGCCTTGTAGCGCATATTGCCAGATTCGAAATCGCCTTCCATCTTGGTGGAGATGCCGACGCGCTCGAAGTGCTTCATGCCGTCCGGGCAATCGGTTCGAATGAACCAAGCGTCCGTGTCGGTGAAGCGATGATTAACGTGATAGCCGCCGGGCAGCATGCCGGTGTTGTAGATGGCGTTCACATCATTGTCAGCAGTGGCGGGGCGATAGGGCGACCGCATAATTCGCTCAGCCACAAAGAGCAGCTGGCGCGGAATATGCAGCGACCGTGCCTGCAGTGCGATAGGAATCGACTTATCGTCGGTGATACCCGCGATGTCAATCAGCGCCGTCTCCAGCGAGGTCTCAGAGAGATCCGCCGCAGTAGACAGCTCGTTGCGCCCGGTGCCGCCATCCTGCAGAGGATGGTTCGTGGCAAAGAGTTCCTTGCCATCGCCGCCCGGATAGATGCTGGAGAAGCCGTTGTTGTAGACGGCTGCCGCCTTAACCTGCTTGGTGTGTGCCATGGCGCGGGCCAAGGCCTTGGATAGCCGCTTGGACATCGAGTCATAGAGGTTGTCCTCCATGGCCTCTTCAGTCAAAGCAAACGCCAGCGCAATGGTGTCCATCACATGGCGGGCAGTGTAGCCTTCGCCGGTTTCAGCATATGCAACCGCCGAGCCCTCAGGCTTGACAAATGCACCAGCGAAACCGGGGAACAGAACCTCTTCCTCGAACGCCCGACTGGACGACTCCTTATCGAAGAGGACTTCGTGCTCGTTTTCATAGCCCTTATAAGCCTGACCAAAGATAGCATTGAGGCCCGGCTCAAGGTGCTTAACGATTTGTGTACGAGTAAGTGCCATAGTTTAATTACTCCTTAGATGCCGGTCGTGCTGAGCCAGAAGTGCTCATTCAGGCGGACAAACACGTCCATAGTCGTACCCGCTGCGGTGAAGTTCTGACGGGGCTGCCCGTCTTCTTCGGCGGAACCGACAATTCGTACTTGAGCAGTGCCCGTGGCAGTCTCACTGGAATCCAACGCCCAACCCGAGAGGCCGGTAACGGTGGAGCCCGCAGCTGCTACGAGATCACAGTTGGTGCCAATGTCATTGGCAAGAAGCGCGGTGGCTGCCTGATTGGATTCGACCATGAAGAGCACGTTGGGATCGTCGATCACCAGCGCCTCAATTTCACCGTCCGCGTCAGTGCTAGCCGGCCAGTACTTCTGGATTTTGACTTCGCCCGAAGTCGCATCCTGATACTTGACACCCCAAAATACACCAAGCAAAGCGGTAGAAGGTGTACCGGCGGAACCGATAGCGATATTAACATAACCCTCACTGGAGAGGATCACTGGATCACCGGTGTAAAGCGCCGTCGCGTACTGGTCCTTAATGCGGTAGTTCATATAGTTGTTGTACCGCACAACACCACCAGCCGCATGCTTAACCGGCTTAAGTCCGTAAGCCATATAGTTTACTCCTAATTAGGTGGCGAGGACCATACCCTCCGTATCAGTCCTCGATAGTCGGAGAGCGCTTGCCAAAGGATACCTTAGCGGGGTCACTCTCGTTAGAAAACGGCATCGACTTGGGAGTCCTTGCCGCCATCTCCTGATCGATAGCCTGTTCCATCAACTTATTCTGCTTAGCGTAATGCTCTTTACGCTGCTCTGTAATAGTCGTAGGGGCCTTCATCAGGATGAGGTCACCACTTCGAACCACGCCTGCGTGCTTGCCGTCTTCCATGCTTTCAACATCGAAACCAGCCAGCTCGTCCGCAGTAACGGGCTCATAGTGCTGCCGTAATCTGTTATAGACGTTACCAGACTGGTCTTCGCCTACAAGCTCATGTCGCACCCACCTGTAAGAAAAACCTTCGGGAGGGGTGGGGGTCTCAAGAGCCGTGGGGGGTACCCACTTTAGTTCTCGCGCTTCCGACTCGCGCGTCTGACGGGGCTTATCTCTTTCACTCATTGTGCGTTCTCCAACTTCATGAGTTCCCGCGCATAGTCTTCGAGGGTAACGCCCAGCTTAGTAGCTGCTTTAACTTGCTCGCGTGTGAGCTTGACCTTGCGTTTACCGTTCTGGGTACTGCGCGCTGCACCCGCCTTAGAATTAGTCACTCGCTGATTACTCCGCGTATTCTTTTTCTTCAACTCCGGGAACTCATCCGTAAGACGCAAGTCCAGCTGATTGTAATATTCCTCTGGCTCGTTCTCAGGGTCGATCCCTTCATCAAGAAGTTCCGAATGAATGGACAGCGCCGCATTCGTTCTGATCTGGTCCCGACGGCTCTCGCCCCCAAACCAATCATTGCGCTTGTTCCATTGAATTGCTCGACGATCAGGCCCCCGAGGGGCGGGCGTGTCCTCCTTCTTAGGAGCATTGGCCTCGTCCTTGGGCTTATCAGGGTCCCCCCTCCGAGACTTAAATGCATCGAAGTTGGCCCGCTCAGCTTTCAGGCGCGCAAGATTGTCCTGCGCATCGACCTGCTTAGTGACGTCGCCCTCGTTAACAGCGTCAGTCAGGGCCCGCTTTACAGCGATTTCCTGAGCCTCTAGGCGTTCACCATATTCGCGAACGGCCACAGATTCACTCTTAACCCGAGCGCCATCCGAATCTTCCAACTTCTTGGAAAGGGCTTCGGCGCGCTCTTCAGCTTCCTTAGCTCGCCGCAATAGCTTGCGAATGCGCCGTTCGGCGCGCGTGCCCTTAGGAGCCTCATCTTCCTCAACATCAGCAGAATCAGCTTTGCTAGCTTCATCCGCCTCGTCTTGAGGGGGTAGCTCGTCATCGTCATCATTTTCAGGGAGTTCATCCTCAGGCTCCTTATCGTCGAGATTGGATGAATCATCATCGACGGGAGTGTCCTCGATTTCAATCTCGAAGTCGAGATCGTCCTCAAGCTTTTTGTCTTCGTTCATATTTCCTCCGTAGTAGCGAACTACGATTTTTCGCTTAATTGAATATTAACACAGTGATGTGTGGGATTTCAACCCCTTAGGCTTCAGCAACCGCATCTGGGTCAGGCAGCACGGCAATGATCTCATCATCATTGATAATCCGATATTCTTCGCCATCAACCTTGAAGCGCTTTCCGCCAAACTTAGCAATCATAATGAAGTCGCCCGGAACCGCCCAGCCAAGGGCACCTGAGAAACGATCGCCGCTGAAAGCCAACTGCCCCACTGAAACAACAAGCCCCACCATGGTGGCGTACTTCTGGGCCTCAATGGTCGCGTCCGGCAAAATAATAGAACCGACCGCGCCCTCAGGCTCAACCAGCTTCATCAAGATGCGCCAGCCCGCTGGGACAGGGAGGCGCTTCATAGTATCGGGAGTGATTTCAGTCTTCTTCACCATCGTTATTCTCTCCTGTTAGTTTTTTATATTCGCTAGCAATTATGGACATCCCGTCGCGAATGGCGCAGAGATAACCCATCTGATAGCGGTATTGTTCTATGTCAGCGAGACCCATGTCGCCGACCACATTTTGAATGGCTTCCTCTTCGCCTTTTTGAAAGGCCACCATCAGGGAGTCTATATATTTAGCTAGAGCTTGGTCGCTCATTATTCTTTACTTTCTGTGCTGCTAGTTTATTTTCTTCTATTTGGATGCGGGCCTCTCGATCAAGGTCCGTGTTGGCATCATCAATCATGACCTCGGCTTCTTGCAGCTTGAGCTTATCCCTATCGAGGGTCAGCTTATCCTTGTCAATCTCGTGCGCCAGCGCCATCTTAAGGGCGTCGTTCTGCACCTTCATCTCGCGCAACTCGATCTCCTTACGCTGCAATTCGATGACCGGATCTTCCTGATTGCCGGCGAGGATTTCACTCTTGACGCGATCCAGTTCAAGCAGGGCGTCGCTGGCATCAGCCGCCATGATGGCAATCTGGTTCTCAACCTGCGGATCGAGCGGATCGCCCGCCATGACAGCCTGCTGCATCTGCGGATCGCCCGCCATCTGCAGGATCTCCATGCGGAACTTGTGCGACAGATGCTCGTTGATGTGGGCCAGCAGAATCTGCCGCATGCCCACCATCTCGGCGTAGGCCGGGTTGTTCAGGACGCTGGCATGTACAGTGACGTGCGCGTCGTGGTTCTGGTGAGGCTGGGCCGCCACCTGCTTGCCCACCATGGCCGAGCTGTTCTCGGTGATGGGATCAGCGCTGATGGGTTGAGGCGGCTTGGCTAAGTACTTCTCAGGCTGGTCCACACCCATAGCAAGGTAAAGATCTAGGCGGATCGCGTTCATATCATGGGCCGCCGGGTCCGAAGCGGCAATGGACATGATGGCATTGATCTTGGCGATCCGGTGCGCAGCGGTGGGCATGTTAGGATCAGAGACTGGAATGACGTCGATACTACGCATATCGAAATCTTCACGGAAAATATTCTGAGCCTGCCCTGCCTGCTCGTAGGGATACTGCTCTGGCAGATATTCAGAGTTGATCTGCGCCAGCAGGTTTAATTCAATGGCTTGCGCCGAATGCAGGCGTTTGTGAATGGCACTGAACATCTTGGTAGAATGTTCCATGAGCGCCATGGTGGTACCCACCGGCCCGTAGTTGGATGCCTCGTCCACAATACGGTCGGTGCTGTCCGCAAACTCCTTGGCCGTTTCTACAACAAATTGCAGTAAATTGAATAAGGTGGACGACGGCTCCTTATAGGGAAGGGGCAGCAGCGACTTGGCCAGATCGCCCGCCGGAGCGTTAACATCGCGCCATTCGCCCGGCTGAATGGGATCATCGGGCGCCAGCACGCGCAAGCCGTGGGCTTTGAAGCCGCCGGGTAGATTTGCTAGCGTGCCTGCGTCGATAAGCTGCCGCATACTGGCGGTGGCCGTCTTGGTAAGGCCGCCAATCAGATGGAGGTAGCCATATCCGTAGAAACCGAGGCCGGGAATCATCTGGTAATGGACGAAGTACTGGCGCTTCTCCATTGAAGGGTCGTCTTCCTTCCAATTACGCCGAATAGCTAGGACGTGGCCCGAATCTTCGTGGATTGAAACGATATACGGCTTCAATAGGCCGTTGATTTCCTCATCGCCGGGAATTTCGGCCATGACGTGCATTTCCAGCACGGTATGTTGGTCATTTTGGGTGTAATTGCGGGAGCGCCCCTGCAATTCGTCCACCGTTTCGGACACACCGTCCGCCTCGGGGGGCGTCGGGTCCTCTAATTCGATATCACGAAACACACCATTGAGCATATGGCGCTTAATTTCGTTGGTTGAGAGGATCTGACGGTGCGTATAGCGCTCCGCCGTCTCCAAATCCGAGGCCCAGTAGTCAATTACAAAATCTTCCGCCCGCACCACGCGCGATGTGGGCCGATTGAGGGCGCCATCATAGTAGGTTTTCTTAAATGCCGAGCCAAAGAGGCCGACGTAGAAGAGCATCTTGTCCAGTTCGCGCCCAAACTCCGGCATCTGGTGCGTCGTCTGGTAATTCATGTAGTCTTTTACACGCTTGGCCTGCTGCTCGCGCTCAGGATTGTGCACACCCATGATCTGTGTGCGAACCGGCCCCCCGCTGGGGAACAGTTCCTTAAAAGCCTTGGCCTGAAACTTGATAACCGCCTGCGAAAGGACGGGGTGGGTGGCCCCACAGGCCCCCTCGAAGGGCTCCGAGCGCTCATCTACGGAAAAGCCCAGCATATTGATGGCGTCTTTGGCAATGGCCTCCCACTCAGAGCGGGAACTGACGTCATCTTCGTAAAGCTCCATGAGCTCGTCGGCAACGCCCTGCAAATCGTTCTCGTCCAAGAACTCAGCAAGGTTATCGTCATGCTGTGCGAGGGGGGATAACGGGTCCGGCTCCCCCATTTCCATCATCGGATCAAAAGGAACATCGACCTCTACTTCTACTTCGCCATCCAAGCCTGAATCGACAGACTCGGGGATTTCAGGCAGTGTCGTGAGAGGCGCTTCAAAATTGCTCGGCGGCATTAGTAATATACCCTACTTTTTGTGCTAGACATTGTATCATATTCATCGACGTCACGCAAGCGGTCACGGGCAGAATCCACCCAACCACCGAAGCGCATCCACATCACAGCCTGACTAACGGTATCGACATAGTCGTCGTGCCGGTCTGCGGGGAAGCGCGTACATTCGTCTATGACGTCCTGTGCCCACTGGCGCCCACTCGGGTACCAGATGCGTTTCTGGGCAAAAATCTCTGAGGCCAAATGGGCACGCGTAATCTTGTCTTTCTCCGGTGTGAAAGGATACATCGGAATGCCTGTGAGCGACAGCTCCTGAATCAACGACTGACCGCTGGCTTTCTTTTCCATGATGATGACATCAGGGTGGTGCTCGTTAAACTTTTCGATAACATTCTGGCGCAGTGTGGGGTAGGCCCACCGGCCCTTGGTGGCGCCGAGGAGCACGAGATGGGCTTTGCCCTCCTCTTGGAAAACGCCCCACGTTGTGCAGGCACTGAAATCCGCACTCTCCTTGGTGGAGAACGCCGTGTCCCACGATTGGATGATGTAGTCGCAAACCGGCGGCACCTTGTGCTTTTCCATGTCCCACTTCTGCCAGTCCGCCGCGCGCAAAATGTTTCCCCCCTTGGAGCTGGGCACCTGCATATAAATGGCATCGAACTGATGCTCTGGCATGGAATGCTTTGTCGCAAGCACTTCGCTGGTGGGCCAGTGGTAGTCGTTGTCTGTTTCGCTGGGAGCCGGCCAAAAAGATTCACCGGGCTGCAATTCCGGGTAATCGGGCTTGAGGTAACCTTGGTCGATTAGTTTGTCGCGCGCATTGTTAAGGAGTTTTGTGGACTCGGACGTATTGAGGACGGGAATACGAATAACTTCCCACTGATCCGCCAGAGGCTGTTCCTTGGATAGGCGCAATAAATAGCCGCTCAAGTCCATCTCATGCCAGCGCGTCTGAATAATGCCGACCCGGCCACCGGGCATAAGTCGGGAGCGGAAACCGCCGGGATACCATTCGTTAACTGTGTTGCGCTTGGCCTCACTCCACGCATCCTGCTCGGAGATGGGATCGTCGATCATGCCTTGATGGGCGCCGTGGCCCGCAATAGGCTGGCCCGCGCCGGCAGCTAGGTATTCACCGCCCGGCAATCCGTCTTTGATGCGCGGGCCAAGAATGATTGACCAATGGTCCTTAGCGCTCTGGCCTGGGTTGACGTGGACTTCTGGGAAGATTACCTTGAATTGACGTGACTGAATGATGTCTCGAACGGTGCGCCCAAACTTGGTGGCGAGGGTGGCGCTATGCGACACGCCCAGAAACTGCCAGTCGCCGTGCTTGCCGAACAGCCACGCCGGGTAATAGATTGAGGAGATGAGTGACTTCGAAGAACGCGGCGCAACGAAGAGCATCAGCCGGCGCAACTCACCCGCTTCTAGGGACATGAGCTTGTCACAAATCAGCCTATGGTGGGGCGCCACCGAGAAGCCGGGGTTAAGTAGCAGGATGAAGGCGAGCAGATCTTCGCGCGCCGTCTTTACAGCCAGCCGCGTTAGCGCATCGCGATCCTCCTGTGTGACGACCTCGGCGATCAGCGTTTCTTCGTTACTCATCGCCGGGCTCCAGCCAGTCTAGAAGATTTTGTAGGCCGGTGAGGCCCGCATCCTGCTTAGGCAAGAGTGTATGCGACGCCGCCCCACAGGAAGACCGTGGTAGGACAATCGCCCGGCGCCGCCAGCTTATACTTGGGGGTTAGGGTCAATGGAGCGTGTCCTCATCGTCCGTGAGCCGCTTGCCGCCGCCCAGAACCTTGGTTAAGTGTTTAATGTCGCGCAGCATCGCCTCGGCATCGTTGCCGCTCGCGTAGGGGTTGCGGGACGTGAGTTCGATCTCACTGCGATCAGTGAACATCTGGAGATGTTTGCCGATCAGTTCGAGCGCCCGAATGGCGTCGTTGTAGCGCGATTCATGCTCGGCCTTCTGGGCGATTCGGGTGAGCCGTCGCACCACCTCGTCCGCGTCCATGGCCGTCTGCTTTACGCGCTCGGCCTGCAAGCGATTGATCTCGGCCAGCACTTGGGGCCGGCGCGGAATTTTGTAGGAGTTGGCCTTGGAATAGTTCAGCGTGTAACCGGCAGCCACCGCCGACCGCATGGCATTGAAGTCCTTGATATACTCAAGGGTAAACATTTTCTCTTTGTCGGTAAGTTCTTGGTCTTTGTGACTTTTTCCCATATGTATATTATACAAAAAATCAGGGTTGCATTGCAACCGCCTGCTGTGTTAATATCTTGGTTGGGGAAAGACCACGTCAGAATCTTTTGACCGGTCACGATTGGGGCTCCGCTTTCGACCTTCGGGTTGGGGCGGGGCCCCTTTTCGTTGGGGGGCGTTTCCTTTGTTCAATGAAATCAATGGGTTAGGGCCGGGGGCGGCGTGTGGTATAATGTGGGCCTCTCCTGTGTAGGCTGGCCCGCCGCGCCGGGGCCCTAGGGGGCGTTGGGCGGTGGGGGATTTTCTCCTTATATTTCAATGGGTTAGGCAAAAGTTCAAAATTAGGTCAGTTCGGTGCGGAGGCATACGACGACGACAGCCTGCCCCCTTTTTTTTGGGTGGGGGGGTGGGGGCTGGCTACCTGCCAACCCCCGGTTGCCCTACTTGCCCATTGCAGCTTCAAGCTTGGCCACAATCTCCTCGCG
>Ga0222673_1000376_pt1 | contig 21397 bp, 36 predicted proteins | sample AntAcemetagen801_FD_179845 | JGI IMG/M metagenome (GOLD analysis project Ga0222673, IMG submission 179845) | Saline water microbial communities from Ace Lake, Antarctica - #801 | ecosystem: Environmental > Aquatic > Non-marine Saline and Alkaline > Saline | place: Antarctica: Ace Lake...
CCTAAGTCAAAGGTTGCATTTGTTTCAGGTGCTATATCTCCGTTTACTTGAAGTTTGAAGTCTGGGGAAGTCGTCCCTATTCCTACATTACCTCCGCCAATATTTATAGCAATAGGTGCAGTACCTCCAGAATTCCCATCTAAATGACCAACTAAATCTTCAGTCCATAATCTTATAGACCTAGTGTCTCCTGAATTTGAAATACTTAATCCACCAGAACTTGATTCTAATGATTGTTTTACTTGTAATTTAGCATATGGACTAGCTGTTCCTATACCTACATTACCACCATCTGATACCATTATTATATCATTTGTCCCTGATGGGTTTAAAGTTAAATCTCCACTTGTTGTTTGTATTGATGGAGTATATACATCTGTTAATGTTTGAATATACCCTGTAGAATATATTGCTCCTGCAACGTGTAATTTAGTGACTGGACTACTCGTCCCAATCCCTACATTACCAGAAGTATTCAAATATATTCCAGTACCTGCCGTTACAGTTGCTCTTAAATCTAAATCATTATAATTAGTTCCATCGCTTCCAACAATACCACCAACTCCAGCTCCATTATATATTACAACACCATCATCATCATCAGCAAACAAAGCTACATTACTAGAACCATTAACATGAAGATTATAATTTGGACTTGTCGTCCCTATTCCAACATTTCCATTTTCATCTATTCTCATTCTTTCTGTATCATCTGAATATAATATAGTTTCTTTTCCATAATTTGCACCACCAATTACTTTCCCATCACCAGATGCCCCTCCAAAAGCCAAATATCCTGTTTTTTCAGCCCAATCTGAGACTAATGTTCCATAATAACCAGCTGTTCTAGCTGCTACCTCTTCTGTAAAAGTTATTCCAGTTCTACCTGTTACATCTAATTTTGATGCTGGAGCAGTTGCCCCTATTCCTAATTTACCAGCAACATATACTTTTCCTACATCTGCATTACCAGCCCCGGTAGAACTAACTCTAAAATATTCGTTTGCATTTTCGTCAGCAATTTGTAAAGCCATTGTTTCTAGTTCATTATCTACTCCAAAAATACTCATTTGTGCATTAGTTGTATCCAACCATGAATATCCAGCAGCCAAGCCTAATGTTAATAAACTAACTGGTGCAGGATTCCCTATCCCAACCTTCCCCGCAAAATAATTATCCCCAGTGCCATAAGACAAAACTTCTCCCGAAACGTTTGCATCTCCACCTAAATACAAATCATTCCACCTCAAATCAGAACTACCTAAATCAAAAGTATTGTCATATCCTTCCATAGGATTAATAGAACCATTAATACTCAAAGTAGTAACCTGCAACGAGGAAATATTATAAAAGTAACCAGTTTGTGCATATATAGCTCCATTTATTATACTTAAGCCATTATCTGTCCAACCGCCGTTGAAATCATATTGACCAGATAAACTATCCCCTCCAGAATTAACTACAAACTTTGAATCTGCCCAATTAACTACTGAAGTATTAAAAACAGTATCTTGACCATCTACATAAGATTTCATTGAATCATTAAAAACAATATCTTGTGAGTCTGTATAAGCATTAGCTGGTATTGTCTGATTGTATGCCCAAGTATTATAAGTTGAATTATAAGTTGAACTCCAAGAAGAATTGTAAGCTGTTAAGTTTGAAGTGAATAAAGGTTCATCTATTGTTGAGTAGAGTGTGTCTGCGTAAGTCTTATTGAATGTTGCATAGGTATCGTTCCAGTAATTATTATCATTTGTTAGTTGTGAAACATTATTCAAACTAGTTGAATTATAATAAGAATTTGAGTTTTCTATATCATAATAAAGTGTGTCTGCGTAAGTTTTGTTCCAAGATTGATTGTCAGCATTTTCTATTGCTGCATAAATTGTATCAGCATAAGTTTTATTAAATGTTGCATAACTATCATTCCAATAAGTGTTTGAATTACCTATATCATAATAAAGTGTGTCTGCGTAAGTTTTATTCCAATCATCTCCATAATTTATAGGAGCATATAATAATCCAGCTTCAGTTGTTGTTGAGTAATCTCCTTTCTCTGATATCCATATTGGGTCTGTTTCAGTTGTGACTGACCTGCTATCAATAGTATTATTTAATAGGGTGTTATTGAAATATATAGTATCAGCATCATTATATAAAAATCCTCCAGAAGAACCAACAAGCCATCTACTGATATAAGTTAAGGCATTTGCTATCCATCTTCCAGCAGAATTATCCCAAGTTAAAACTTCTCCGTCGCCTGGCGCAGGAATATTTACATCCGCCATTTCAGATAAGTTTGTTAAGTTGCCTGTGTAAGCGTGTAAACTAATATCTGATACATCTATTCCTGATCCTCCATATCCAAAACTTTCAGCAGATACAAAAGAAAATAAGCTTACAGATAATAAAGTTAATAATAGAATATATTTCTTCATAGATAATTAATAGAAACTTTATTTAAATATACTTTATATTATCCTAAAATTCTTATTACTTGAACTTTGTTGCTTTGCTATCCCGAAGATATCAACACTAGAAAAACCTGTTTTTTTATTACCAAGATTTTTAATCTTATTGTCATAACTTTTTCTCTGTTTTGCAACAGCAAGTCTTATCTCTTGCTTTTCTTTCTCCCGAAATCCTGCCGCAGTTGCCTTAGCTCTAATTAGCTTATTTCTCATAGCATAACTCTTCCTCTCAGATTCGTCTCTACCTGTTGCAAACGTTCTTATAGATTCTAATATTGCCATCTTATTTTCTAAGTTTTCTCATAGCTCTCTTAGCGTACTTACGGCACTCACCGCACATCTTATTCATAGTCCCATTATACTTTCCACATTTAGAGCAATTCTTATATACATATCCCATTTTACTTTGACCCCCTTTTCATTCCATATCTTTTAATAAACTCACTAACAGTTAAACTACTTTCTCTGAGTTCTGCTATAGTTTTTGAATCCAGATTTACTAGATTATTTATTTTGTTTTCCATTATTCTTTTATGTTTCCGACATTTAAATATACTTTATAAAAAAAATAAGACTGGAGGTTTCCCTCCAGTAATAATAAATTTATACTCTGCTAGTCCCACCACGTACTCCAATAAATACTCCAATCAAAATTGTCAAAACAATTCCAACTAAAGATATAGTTAATACTATACCAGCAATAGAAGTGTTGTTACCAATTTCAGTCTGTAAGTCTTGTGTAACATTGTAAGCAGCTCCACATCCACTATAAATTCCAGATGTTTCATTACAAGTTGCAGTTACGGCCTGTTGATCTATCATAGAGTCTCCGTACTTCTCACCAATGAAAGCAATAGTTGCCATTACTAGAAACACTAAACCAACTAACAAAACAACAGTAGGTGCGTCACCTAAGCTAAGTTGACCTTTCTTACCTTTTCCTAATTTACTTAATTCCATTTTTTTTTACCTCCATTGTTATTTAGTTTTCAATATTATAGTCCTGGTTTCGTTTAGGTTTCCAGGACTTTTGAGTATGATGGGTTCTGCACTTAGGACTTACGAACCCTCGTCTCCCATTGAGTTATAGAGTATGGGAGGACTCCAAAAGTTTACTTATCTAAAGAGTTTATACTCTAGACGTTCCACCACGTACTCCGATGAAAACACCGATAAGGATTGTCAAAACGATTCCTACTAAAGATATAGTTAAAATTATACCTGCAATAGAAGTGTTGTTACCAATCTCTGTTTGTAAGTCTCCTGTTACATTATATGCAACAGAGTCTTCTGTAAGTGATCCTTGGTACTTCTCACCAATGAAAGCAATAGTTGCCATCACTAGAAATACTAAACCTACTAACAAAACAACAGTAGGTGCGTCACCTAAGCTAAGTTGACCTTTCTTACCTTTTCCTAATTTACTTAATTCCATTTTTTTTTACCTCCATTGTGATTTAGTTAGAAACGACATATATAATATACAAAAAAATAATAGATATATACTTATAATAAAATTCTTAGATAATCTTTGAACTATTAATTTTTCTTGAGAGAATCTTAGTAAGAGTTCTCTTACTTATTTTATCAACCCCATCCCATGTAGCTTTTCTTACTTTCTCCTCTAGCCTATTTAATATTTCTATAAACTCCCGGTCTGCTTCAATAGTTATTCCCTTTTCTTTAGACATTTGAACCCTCTAATTTTAACCATACTAACCCAATTAGTGCCAAAAATATTGATAGGTACATCCACTTGGGAGACATCAAATTTAATACAGCAAGGAATATTCCTAATATTGAACAAAAGAAACTTGCAAATGTCCATGCTCTAGATGTAGAGTATTGTTTAAATGCTAAGAATGAAACAACCCAAATAACGAATAGTATTACTGGCCAGAATAAACCAGCAGTAGCACTAATCCCAATATATTTTGACAGTTCAAATAGCCCAGCAGTCTCGTTACCTGTTGGTGCTACATAATAATCTGTTACTGCCATTATAGTTCCCTCCCACTTCTAACTGAACTTATTATTATAAATACTATAGATACAGTTAATATAGTAAAGAACAATACAGAAAATATTGTAGATATCTCAGATGGTATCCCAAAGAACTCTCCAAACCCTGCCATCTGCTGTCCTGCAGCAACCACCGAATTAAATACTAGAGATATAACTTTAAAGGTTGAGAAGAAAAGTAAATCTGCAGCTCCAACAAGACTAAGCCCACCCTCACTCGTTGCAGCCTCCCACATTTCCCCAGCTCTATCAGTCTCTTCTGAGAACTTATCAAACTTTTCAGAAAACTCTGGATCTATAACATCTGTATTTCCATAATCATTTGCAACACTACCAATCATTAAAACCCATATTGCTAATACTCCTGAGAACATAAGCATAGCTATTATAAAGTCCCTTGCTACCCATCCTTTTTTATTAATTTTTTTCATCATGTTTTTAATAGCATAATCGTAATTATACTAACGGCTATCATTCCAAATATAAACACCGGAGATACTGTAATAAATCCTATCATATTTACAAAGATAACAGCAGCGTTTATAGATATTATACCTGCAGAAGGATTCCACATCATAGCGAATCCTGCCACCATTATAATCATCATCCCTAAAAATAATCCATCATTCCCAAACACATCTCTAGCGTCAGTTCTAATAAACTGGATTATCTTTTCAGAGCCTTCGTTAATATATCCAATAGCAATAAATGTTCCATTATAAGAACTTAAATCACAAGTTAAAGAGGCTGACGCTTCTGTCGAAGTTACATTACAAATTATGGTAGTTGTTGAATTAGTTAAACTATTTTGGAATACCAATAATTGTCCAGAAGTAACATACCCTGTTGTATTCTCAATATAACTAAACGTAACTATATTAGTATCTTTATCAAATGTTAAGTTAATTGAAACATTTAGATTATCATCAAAAGAAGTCCAGGGATAACCCAACGCTTGTCCAATAGTAAATGTTAATGTATACGGGACACTCTTCCCAACTACTTTTTGTTGGGCAGTTTCTAATAACGTTACCCCATTCTTAATAATAGTATGTTTATAATCAGTAGTTTCTGTTTCATAAAATCCTAATGTTTCTCCGTTAGAATCTGTTCTTGCTATTTGTACAGTTTTATATGTTCCGTCTGATGGATAATATTTCTGTATATAAACCAGGGCTTCTGTAACTGGAGATAATTTTTGGTCTTGAACCTTAATTATAAAAGATGTTGAATCTTCTGCCTCTAATAAAAATAAGTTTATTTCTTCTGATATATTTGTTAATGATTTATTCTGGAAGAAATAGTTCCTTGGTATGAAGGTTATGTTTTCATTATCAAATTTATATTCAATATGTGCATTAGAATATTGTGTTCTATCTGTTGGTGTAATACATAATTTTAAATCAGCAGTTGATGCTTCATTAAAACTAGAAGTTCTATAAATATTTCCACTACCTAACCAATTATCAAATGTTCCAGTAATATAAAATGGATTTATCCTTGTTAGATTAGTTTCATAGTATGCTGTGAAGTTTACTGTTGGTGTTGTATATACCCCACCGCATTCTTCTAGGTGTATTCTAGTTGTGTTCTGAGTTGACTCAGCAGTATTAAGATTATAAGATGTAGTGCCATCAAATAAAGTTAATGCCCAATAAAAAGTTCTATTCTCAGATTCTCCAGTACTAATTAAGGGAATATCAATACTTTTACTAAATTCACAAACTCCAGAAGAGCAAGAACTTGTAGTAGTATAATTAGTCCCATTATAATTTAACTTACCACTTTGAGTTAATATTGTTAATCCTGTAGTTATATTCACTTGAAATAGTTTTGAATCTGTTTCATAAACAATATCTTCAAAAGTAGTTGAACCTTCAAAGAAAATATAATCCCAATTTACAAATTGACTATTCTCATTTCCAATTGAATCATTAGCCCATAAGGTAAGATTATAAATACCTTCTTCAAGTGTAAAATTAAAATCATTTACTCCAGAAGAACAACTAAAAGTATTATTTGTATTATTATAGTCATACCAACAAGTATCTAAGTTTGAATCTGTTACCGTAAAATTAATTGTGTGGTTTTGTGATAATGAACCGTAGTTTTGAGTTCCATTACCAGAAATTAATTCAACTATTGGAGCAGAAGAATCAATAGTTAATGTTCTATTTTCTGTAGCAAATCCACAATCTCCGTCTGAGTCACATGCTTGGACTGTCCATAATATATTATCTCCATCACTAAAAGTTCTATTCCATGTTTTAGTTGATGTTGTTCCACTTAATTCTGTTGTGGTATTTTTTATTTCCCAAGTTCCTGTTTCATTTGTCCATAAACTCATATTAACTAATGTTGCTCCACCAATTACTGTTGCTGTTGCGTTGAAAGTTACTTTGTTTGTTGTTGAGATATGATTATCTGTTGGGGAGTTTAGAGTTATTAATCCATAGCTTTCTAAATCAACTGCTTCTTCTGAATAGTAAATAGTTCCTACAACCCCTGTTCCTCCTGCTCCTGCACTAGCTCCAGAAGTTACTCCTGACCCTCCAGAACCTCCAGATACAAGAGTAGTTAAACTTGTATTTGAAATAGTATTCTCATAGAATACAGAAATTATACCTCCACTTCCACCTCCTCCTCCTGCACCTGCATAAGCATAGGCACCCGAACATCCTCCATTAACATATCCTGACCCACCATTTCCACCAACACCATGTATATTAGCATTAGATATATTCACTTCAACTCCAGCGATTATAACATTCCCTGCAGAACCTCCACCTTTACCTCCTCCTACACAGGTACCACTTCCACTTCCTCCTCCTAAACCGTCTATATCTATCTCACCATTAATTGTTAAATTATATGCTTTTATTGTTATTGTTGCTCCACCTAAACCTCCTCCTCCACCTTGAGAGCCACTAAGTGCAGAATCCATATTATCAGTAGTATCATAAGTCGAACCAGCAGCTCCTCCTCCACAACTTCCGTCTGAAGTGCCACTTGAGCTTCCTCCATTTCCACCACTAGAATTATGACTTGCTCCTCCATATCCTCCAGCACAAGTAGTTCCAGCAGTTGCACCTGCAGCACCGTTACCTGTAGTTTCTACTCCTTTACCTTCTCCATATATTTTAGCACCAGTTTCTAATATAAAATCTCCTCTAGACCCAAAAACTACTTCTCCTCCAGCACATACAGTAACTGTTGCTGAGTTATTAATTATAATATTATTATATCCAACATAATTTCCACATATCTCTTGATTTGAAGAAATAATTAAATCATTTGTTCCGTTCCATACTGCCCAAGATTCCAATAGCTTCCCCTGAGTTACAATTTTCCAATCTACCGTTCTACTAGGTTTTTTCTTACCAGTTAATTCTACTTCATAAGTTCCTGCATCAACTTCTTCTCCTAAATTATATTCTTCTCCATTAACTATAAACTGATAACTTCTGATATTTTGTTCAATCCAAGAACCATCATCTTGTAATGTTTCAAATATAATATCATCAATTAAAACACCATCTTGATTAAGTTTAACTTGCATTGTCGATTTACAATCAATCCCACAAGTATCATCATGTTGAGATAGATAACCTTCAAATAATGTTTTACCTAGTCCAAATGTATTTTTAATTTCAATAGGATTGTATTTTTCTAGTAATTGATTACCTTGAATATGTTTACCATCAAAGGTTGTATCTCTTTCATTTTTTATATTATCAAATTCAAAAGCACTAACAAAATTAACTAGAAACAGAGCCATACAAACTATAAGCCCAACTAATAAAAGTCGCTTACCGTTGCCCTGTGAGCTTAAAATTTCAGTTTTTACCATCATAAATCACTATTTGTTCCAGTTCTATCGCCTCCACCGATTTTACCAAAGATAATTATCATACTCATTGCTCCAACTGCTAGAAGTATTTTTGTTATGTGTTTCATTACCCAAGTAATAGTTCCAAACTTATCTGCTAGTAATGCAAGTTGTCCGTTAGCAACAACCATCGCATAAGCATTAGCAAGATACACAGATGTTAATATAGAAACTAGTAAAGTTATTATATATATAAATATGAATATTGGATGGACTCTGACTAAAAATGAGGAGACCATTATACCTATTATAAGTATAGCAAAGAATAATGTGAAACCTCTCTGTATAATAAAACTATTTATGTTTGTAAAACTTGCATCTATTGAAGAGTAAGCTTCACTCTGGTTAAGAGCTGTTGTGGAAATTATCTCATGGACTTTAGTATTAGCAAATATAACAACTACAAAACTTACAGCTATGAAAAACATTATTACTAGGAACAAAAATATATCTGTTGGGTCACCTTTTTTTCTTAACATCTTTACCTCCGAACAGATTTATTTTAGTTGGCATAGTTATTCTCTTAGATAATATATTAGTTATTTCCATTTGGGATAATCTTATACCGGCTTGATCTTGATACATCTTTTTTAGTTCTTCCATCTTTGAATATAATGATGGATGAGTTCCAATAGTTATGGGCCTAATTCTTCTTGCCATTAGTCATCAAACCCTCTTTTAATTTTCCATGCCTTTAACATTATTAAGAACACTACTATTCCTAATGCTATCCCAGCAATTGTTATACCAATCTTTGTAACAACCCATAGAGTTTCTACAGAATTAACTATACTATCGAATCCAAATAGTACCTGTTGTATTGTTACAACCGTATAAAGTATAACCATCATAAATCCTATTCCGGAGATACAATACAATGCTATCTTGGCTACTATCTTATCTGTTTTCATGGCCATTATTAAAAACATTACAGATATAATTAACATCACTAATAGTGAACCAAACAAAGTAGTTGAACTTGCAGAATCTAACATACTTCCAGAAGGACTAACATCAAAGAATAAAACAAAAGCAGCATCTGCACCATTTATATCTCCAATACCAACTACATCATATCTACCTAGTTCAGTTGTATTACAAAAATCATAAGTCCATACTCCACCACCAGAGTCTACCATTCCTACATTACTAAGAGCTAATGTCGAGTTTGGATAGGCTAAAGAAATATTTACAAAAGAACATGATGCACAAACTTGTCTTAATAAAGCACATTCGTTTTGTTTAATCGGAGCATAATCATTTACTTCTGAACTAACAAATCCAACCATTAAGAGTACCATTAAAAATAGAATATATTTCTTCATAAGTATTTAATAGATATATTATTTAAATATACTTTATTTCGGCATCCTTGCAATAACTATAGAGAAACCTATAAGGTTCATCAATAAAACTAATCCCATAGCAACTAAGGCACCATGTTCTGCAACCCAGTTCTTTATTGAATAAGTCATCTTAGCTTCTCTTTCAAAAGTATTCTTCCACGATTTGCTTTCTGATGTATCTATAACTGCCTGGACTAAAGCACCTTCCTTACCATCAATATCTTTTAGTTCTATATAACTTTCATCTCTGATTGGTCTGTAATCTTCTATACCGGTTTGAACTACGGTTAAGATATTCCCTGTTGAAAGATATTGTTTAACATCAAACGGTTTCATTGCTATCGCTTTTTTACCTTTCCTCTTAACAAATACACAACCTTTGGTGGCATCATAGAATCCCTTTCCCCATTCTTTATTCAAAGTCCCAATAATTTTTATAGTTCCTTCTCTTGTTTTAACTTTCTTTATATTTCTTGGAATCTTAAATTCTACTTTGATGTTCCAAGTTTTTCTTTTCTTTAGGAACCACCACAAACCAAAACCACAAACAGCTAATACAGCAAATCCTATAATAACATAGATTATATTAGTATTTCCTCCAGGACCCATTCCGGGTAGTTTACTTGTTATATCTGTAATCCCCATTAGACAGTGATAACCTCCTCATCTTCAATACCAGCTTTTTTCTTTGCCCCATTAATGAAACTAAGAGCTGCCAATTGTATTTTGTTTAATTTATCACTACCATTCAATCTATCTTTATAGCATTTAACATGATAGTAGCCTTTAGATAATATAATGTTATCCTTTTCATAATGTTTAACTTCTACAAACTGTTTTTTATCAGTTTCTACTGCAAGTTTACAAATCATACACGTTTTGTTTTTCATTTTCTTTTAGGTGATACCTCAAAGTATTCTCTTTTAATTCTTGATATTCTTAATTGTCTAACTAAGATAAAAACATAATCAACTAGGAAACCAACCAGAACCATATATACCATAATCTTTGCAATCACAAGAAACATAGATGTACCAGCCATTAATAATTCAATGTGCCTACTCTCAAATGCTATAAACCACAATGGAATTGCTATGAATACGTATAGAAGATACTTAATAAATATATTAATATAAACTAAACCAAACCATGGGAATTTCTTAGATGTCTCATGTTTAATCCTAGATAGCATTTCTTCTCTATCTTTTTTCTTTAATTTTTTAATTAGTTCTTTTCTCATTCTTTCTTCTCCTCTACTTTCTTATTTCTATCTGAACTCATAATAGTTAGGTTGCCTAATTCATCAGTACCTGTAAAGTAAATGAAACCTTTCTCTCTTTTTATTTTTGTATTTGCTATTATTTTTTTTACCATTATTTCCAAAACTTTAATGCCTCACCGAATTTACCTTTGTCATCTTGTGTAAGATTATCACTTATAGTCATTGCTTTCCACATTCTCTTTCCTTCTTGGCCATTCAATGAACGGTTTAATGTAAAGAACATAGAGTTTAACATTATGTGTCCTATTCTAGTTCTTTCTGTATAATTATTATCTAAGTTATATATTGCAGAGTTACCATCTAATTCATCAGCAGTATAATTAACTGCCTGAGACATTAAAGCATTTATCTGTCTATCAGATAAGTTTCCCTGTGTTGTATTCTGATTCATAATTGAGGATAGATAAGAAATAAATCTAGAGATCAATAACTTTGGCGGTTCTGGAGAATCAGGATCAATCTTCTCCCAATCTCTAGTAAACACATTCCTTTTATAACCTCTTATTCTCATTTCAATTTCTTTCAACTGATTTTCTGGATCTAACTGAGATACTATATTCTTTATCTTATCTTCCTGAACTGCATTTGCATATAGTTCATCCGATGATACAGGTACAGACTGATAAGGCATTTGAGAATCCGGTTGTTGTTGCATATTTATATGATAGTATTTTTATTTAAATATACTTATAATAAATTATAGATAGATTTCTTCTTCTTTTTCTTCTTGGTTGTTTTAGAATCTAAGATACCACGAATCGAAAGCCCACCTGGAGCAACACCAGTCCCACGTATTCCTAAGATAGAACCTGTAAGAGAAGTTTGATATGCTGTCGGCTGTTTGTATAATTGTACTTCCTTTCTTGATTTTTCCTTATACTTTGGAAACTTCGGAAGTAATCCTCCAGGCCTTGCCGGAATTAGAACGCTAGGTGAAAGAGGTTTATACGACGAGCTTCCATAAGGTGTATATGAAGGTGATGATGAAGAACCCTCAGATGTTTTACTCGAACCACCAAATGCTCTACTCGAACCACCAAAAATATAACTTGAATAACCTGCAGGTTTTGCATAACTTGTGGAATAAGAAGGCGATCTATATGAACTAATTAATGAAGCACTTGATGATGGAGTTACCCTAGAACTTCTTGTAGATGAGAGTATACTTCCAATCACTCCAAAGGATGGAGACAAAGAATAACTTGTTACACCAGAATAATATCCTTGAGAAACTAATGATGAATAGGTTGTTGTTGGTGTTAATACTGTTGCTCCAGTAGTTCCTGTTGTACCAGCATATCCAAAGACATCTATAGGAACTCTAACACCTTTAATTTTTGTATAATAACTTCCTGAAGTAAAACCATATTCTCCAGCACCTGGTCTAAAGATTGCTTCAATCTCTGACTTGATTAATGGAACATCTGCAACTCCTGGCTTAGGAGGATTAACAAATTTATAACTAAACTTAGTCCCTTCAATTATATTTGGTTGTTTGACTGCAGGAGAATATCTAAACTTCTCTGGTTGTAGATAAGCAACCCCTGGTTTTCCTTGAACCTTAAACCAAGTTTTCCAATTCTTTAATGATGTTAATATATTCCCTTTATCTCCACTACCAGATATTCTTGCAAATGGTGTAGAGATTTGTGTTGAACCATAAACTCCTGGTAATTCAGAAGTACTTGTGACTGGTATTATCTTTCCATCTTTCCAAAATACTTCTGAGGTAGTATGAAATGCTCCTGGCTTATCTCCAAGTTCTTTAATAACATTTTTCTTAAACATCTCTAGTTGTTTTGAAGTTGGTGCTTGTGGGTAGTCCCCTTGTTTAATAATTATTTCTTCTCTACCTCTAGTTGCCCATAGTCCTTTTGTTTTTGTAAATAGTTTCTGCCCACTCTTAAAACCATAGGCACCAATAGCAATATCTTTAGTAGCAACACCAAGAGTAGAACCAGCACCAAGATAATCTCCTTCTCTTGCTTGTGATACTACTGCTCCACCAGTTTTAACTGCAAACGCTCCACCTAAAACTACACCAGCTCCAATCTGTGCAGTCTTTAATCCAACTCCTGTATAAAGTCCAGCAGTTCTTCCAAATATTTTTGTAGAGGCAGAAGTAACCCCAGCAGTCGTAGCACTCAATCCATAACCAACTCCAGCAGTTGCAGCTAATATAGCAACTTGTTTTGCAGGTTTATATCTTACATCTTCTACGATTCCTATACCAGCACCAGAAATAAACTCTCCGCCACCAATACCAGCACCAGAAATAAACTCACCTGTTTTTACAATCTTAGGAGATACTCCTTTACTAATTAAAAACTCTGAACTTTTCCCAACATTGGATTTTAAAAACTCTGTGCTTTCTCTAATGTTTAATTTTGCCTTCTCTAATGTTAATCCAGTTTCTCCACCAATAGCAGTTCCTTTTGTTTTCTCAACTATTAATGATGCAAATGGATCAGTGTATGCTTTCTTTACATTAGTGTTTGCTTTTTCAAAAGCTCCCCCAACGGAAGAAGTTACCTTTTTCTTGAGAGTTCTCTTCTCAGTAGATGCCTGTAATTCTTTTTCTACAGTTACATCTTCATAGCCCGGAATAGAAAATACCGAACCTGATGGAGTAGTACCTGATGGATATATTACTTTTTCTGTAGTTAATCCTACGCCACTTTTTGGAGGTTCTATAAGAAAATAATTTGAAAGAGGAATGTCTCTTCCGGTTTTTGTATCTTTAAAAGAACCAGTAACTCTTTCTTCTATAGTTGGTTGAGTATAAATATTTACATCGGGAGTAGTTTTTGGGACATTATAATTTTGCATAGTACCAAAACTTCCAGTACCTTTTCTGTCTTTTATATTAATCTGCCCAGCAACAGTTTGCCCAAATGCTTTTTGTTCTTTCTGTTGTTTCACTTGTTCTCGAAGTTTACGGGTTTCTTCCTGTCGTTTATCTGAAAGTATTTTTAGTTGCTGTTCTTGTATTAGTTGTGCTTGTTTAATTGCAGATTGTGCAGAAGAACCAGAACCACCAGTTTGCTGTCTAATAAATAATGCTTGTTTAGATGGTTCGACAGAGAAACCTTGCCCGTTTATAAAAACAGTATTGCCATCTATTTTTACGCTTTTATAAGTAGGAGCTGGCGAACTAGAACCTCCGCCTCTTCTTTTTATAATTTTTGTAATTGTATCTCCTTTTTGTGGAGTCCTAGTAGAGAATCCTTCACCCCCCCTAATAACTTCAAATCCTCCTGTTGCCATATTATCTTACAAAATAACTATTAGTTGTACAATTTAGATAGGAGTAAGTCATACAGTCTTTAGTCGATTGTTCATTTAATTCACATTGAGCATATCTTGGTATTTCATAAGAACCTGTTAATTTGACTACCCTGCCGTCAGTTGCATATATAATTAATGTGGGAGTTCCATCAATAGGATAACTTTTTTGTTCTGATGTATCAACCCAACTAATTTTATTATTAGAAGATAGTATTTCTATAAATGGTTTTATCTTTTCACAATGGCCACAGTTTGGGTGAAAATAATAATCTGCACTTATGGCACTAACACACCCAATTAACAATAAGCACAATGCAGAAATTACAAACAACTTATTCATTCTACACCAAGTAATGATTCTCTTAAAGACATAATATTTCTTTTTGCAGTATCAACTCTAGTATTTAATTTTTTACGTTCCCTCTTTAACACTAATATCCTTTGGGTTACTCCTTGAGTCGAACCAATATTATTATGTTGCCAGTCAATTGTTCTTGCCGGATGTTTTGTTTGTTTGATTTGAGAATTTAATTGATTAATAACTCCCTCTTGAATAGCTATTTCAAATTTATAATTCATAATTAACTAACATATATCTTATTTAAATATACTTTATTTTATAAGTATATTTAATATAAACAAGTATTTGTAATTTATGTCTGACTTTAATGAACAAGCTGATTTTGAAATAGGTGATATAGAAAACTTCTCATCAAATAAAGACGAGCAATTCTCACATTCAACATTAGTAATGACAGCAATGAAGAAAGCACTTGATGCAGGAATAAGAGAAATGCACCCAGGTTGGTTTAATACTAAAACAGATAGAACTGGCCACGTAATTAAAACTTATGTTGATGATACCAGAAAAGGATTTATAGAATCAGTTAAAACTTGTTGTATGATTATGGCCGGAGATTTAGATAATGATACTAACGAAGAAGAAGCTAATAATTATATTAATGGTTGTCTAAAAGATGTTGAAGATAAAAGAATTGAGTTGGCAAAGATAGAAGAAGATTCTTGGAATAAACAACCTGCAGGTTTTAAGTCTGTCCTAAATTCTAAAGGAGTATATAATATTCCTGGACATATAACACATCCAGAACTTAAAGAGCAACTTGTGTGGTTTGAAATTGAAATGTATAGGAGTATATTCGCTGAGCTTTCTAGATTGACTAAGAGATTAGACTACTATAAAGCAGAGGCAAAAAACATGGGAGAGATATTTAATGGCTGAGTTCTATACAAATCAAGATGATACATTGTCACATCCGAGAATAGTTTTAGAACTATTAAAGAAGATAACTGTAGAACTTGGGACTAGAGAGTTTAAAGGTGGATATAAAAAACCTGTGGTTAATGGGGGGGTTACTTATTTAGATTATGTCCCAGATAGTCGTACTGAATATATTCAGGGTATCGAGGCGTTATCTGATATACTCTTACCACAGTATGATAACATAATGGAAAAGAATTATAGTGAATATATTTTTAAAGTTAATAAACTTAATGATAACTTAAGTGAAAATGTTAGGATGGGTGATGAGGAACATTCTAAATTTAATAAGAAAAAACTTATATTAGCTAAGAAATTATTTAGAGATTTAAATTTATTACTTAAAAGAACCAACTATCTTAAGGCGGCAATATATGAAGAAGGAGATGAAGAAGAATGAAAAATATAATAATGTATAAAAAAGGGGAGGCAAGTTGGATAAGATGGATAAAGAAAAGAATTGATAATAACCTTAATCTAAATGCACTTTTTACAGGACCGACAGGAATTGGGAAAACTTTTGCAGCAATAGAAGTTGCGAGACTAATCGATCCAGATTTTGATGTTACAAAACAAATTTCTTTTAACTTCTCTGGTCTTATGAGAATTATAAACCAATTCAATAATAAAACAGAATTTAACCTTCACAAGAAAAAATATAAAATAGTAATTTTTGATGAGGCCCAAACATCTACCAACAGAAGAGACTGGCAATCAAAAGTTAATAAATATCTTAACTTTCTTTTAAGCACATACAGACACCAGAACATCATTACATTATTTACAAGTCCATACGAAGACTTCCTAGATAGTGCTGCACTTAAGTTGTTTCATGTTAAATTCGAGTGTCGTGGATGGTCAAAGAAAACAAATAAATCTAAGATATCTCCTAAGATATATCAGTATAATGCACAGAAAAGCAAAATGTATGAACACCCATTATATGTTATAAGGAATAATGGTGCAGTCCCATTAAGGATATGGAGTGTTAATCTTCCACCGAAAGAGATGACAGAACCATATGAATTAGAAAAGTTTAAGTTTACTAACGCCCTTAACCAAAAGATAACTCAGGAGTTAGAAGAAATGGCACACGAAGATAACGTTCCCAAGATAAATATAAGAAATGAATTGAACCCATTATCCATGCAACCAGAACTATGGAGAGAAGTATCGGAGAATGGATACCTTGACCAGTTAAGTTTAGCTAAAAAACTTGGTAAAGATATTGGGCAGGTTAATAAAAACATAATGTCAATGAGAAAAAAGGGATGGGATATTAGAAAATTTAAAAAAGTGAAAAAGTGAAAATTGCTGATAAGTCTTGATACCTTTTGGCAACAAACTACCCCGCCCGTATTTAAGTTGTAAAGGGTGCCAAATACAAACATCCTCATACAAATGTCAAAGATATATATCGTTACCCCCATGAAAGATAACTTTATATACTACCCTACCCATAATATTATATGGAAATAAAAGAAAAGATATGTCCTTATTGTGGTAAGGTTATCGTATCTATATATGATAAACAACTGGACTATAATTATAATGCTCACTTATTAGCATGTAAGAAAAAAGATGAATGAGTATATTCCTGAACAGAATATGAATGATTTTTTTAGGGATGGAGAAGCAAGAAGAGATGTTCCATATAAAATTATTGGAAATTATCTTATAGGTGATAAGATAAAAAAGAAAGACAACAATAGAAGAATAAAACTTGCTAAAGGTAGAATATGGAGATGCGAGGAAAAAGTATATAGAATTCTAAGAGAGTTATTTCCTGAAAAAATAATTCGTAGACATGATAGAAGAACGCTAAAAGGATTAGAATTGGATTTTAACTTACCTGAATTTAGATTAGGAATCGAATACGATGGTGAGCAACATTATGATAGAAAAGTTTGTGAAGAGGTTTTCAAATCTAATTTTGATGCACAAGTAAGTAGGGATCGAAAGAAAGATAAGTTATGCAGACAGAAAAATATTACATTAATCCGAATAAAGTATGATGAACCATTAACTAAAACTCACATAAAAAAGAAACTAAAACAATTTTTTTAATCTTTAAGAATTAACCTTCTTCCACTCTTTCATAGCCCAGGCCCAGCACCATACTTCCTCATATATATAGGAGCAAATCATTCCTAAAGCGTTAAGAAACGTGAATACTCTTAGCCATATACTATTTATTAGTAGTGACAGCGAACCAAAGAGAACTGCAACCATCATAAAATGATACTGGTAATAACTAATCTTAGAACCCAACTCTTGCTTACTAAATTCTATGTGGCCCTTCTCATGCCACCAAACTCTTGACCCCTCTAAACATCCGGTGATATTTCCGGTAGCTAAATCAACAACTGCCATCTACGAACCATAACCTCATTTGATGTTTACACTTATATTTTTCCATAGCTATAATCCTATCTATCTCTATAAACCCTACTTCATTATATTTCAATAGATGCGTTAAGCAATTAGAAACACTTTTCTTATTACCCTCAGTTAATTCTTCTCCAAATAATAAAATACATATCTCTCCAAGTGATAATGGATTCTCTTCTTTCTCTAGCAAGTTTATTATATCTGATTGACTCATCTCTTTTGGTCTTTGATTTATGTTAGTAATTTCCAAATGAACCTCACCACTGCGAAAGCTCCTAGAACAATGAAGAAATTACTCCAACTTCTTGTTCCATATCCTACCCCAACTGAAATAAAAATAAAAATAACAAATAGTTTATTAAATCCGAACATCTTACTTTAATAATTGAAGAGATTGAACTGCTCTTTGTAAATTGAACTCTATAATAGAAATTACTTCTCCAGAAGTTAAGTTTACTTTCTGTTCTTCTGTTGGTTTCTCATCTGAATCTTCTTTTGGTTCTTCTGTTACCTCTTTAGATTCCTCTTTTACTTCCTCAACTTCATCCTCTATTTTTTCTTCTACGATAGGTTCGATAACTTCTTCTATCTCTTCTTGTTTTACATTTTTAGGTTTAAACATTTTATTTTTTACCTCCCTTGTATTTTTTGGAAAGTCTATCTGCCTCTTTTCTACCTGCAAGTATTATCCATAAGATAAGCAATAACATTGATGCTATTACTGCATAATTAGCCCAGTGCATTTTCCACCTTCTTCTTTTTAGCTAATATAATTCTTTCAGACATCTCTTTAATAATTCCCTTTGAATAAATCCAGTAAATAAAATATACTGATGAAACAATAATCGCTATTGGAATGAAATTTTTTATAAGTAATATTATTATAAATGCCAACATTTCAAACGGCCATCTAATAATATCTCCTACAATACTAATGTCCATTTTTACCACCTTTTTTAAAATCGTGTTCGAGTAATGCTGATTCTCCTGCGATTATTGCAAATATTATTGCCAGAGAAAGAAACATAGCTGCAGTTACAAAGTTTACATTAATAGTATATCCACAAAGCATGAATAATGATATCTCAATAAATTGAATATATTTTACCATTCCTCTTTCAGCTACGAATTTTATTATTTTGTTTGTTATTTGATTTTCCATTGTTTTACAAGCATTAATTTTTATTTAATATTCTCCTAATAGGTGTTATTGAAACCCCATAATTTTTAGCTATCTGAGTCATAGACATCCCTTGATTATATTTAAATTTGACACCATCTTCATCTATTTTAACCATTGGTCTATGACATGGTTTACCTGACTTACTTCCAACTAAATCTGCTTTCTTTCTACCTGCCTCCATTCTTTCCCTTATCATAGCCCTTTCAAATTCTGCAAAAGCACCTAAAATATGAAATAGAAGCTTTCCCTGTGATGTAGATGTATTAAGATTCTGTTCTACAACAATAAATTTTACTCCATTAGACTCTAGTCTTGATGCAGTATTTAGAAGGTCTTGTAAGCTTCTAGCTAAACGATCTAACTTAGTAAATATGATTATATCTATTTTGCCTTTTTCTACAAAGTCCATCATTCTTTTGAATCCAGGTCTTTCAATATTCTTTCCTGATACAGCAAAATCTTCAAAATTTAATATTTCATAAGTAATATCTGGATTATCCTCTATCATCCTAGAAATCTCTTTATCTAAGATTTCTTCTTGTAATATAAATAAAGGATCTTGATTATCAGTAGAACACCTCTTATATTTTGCAAGTACTATTTTAGTTTGTGCTTTAACACTGTGATTTTTTTCTTCCATTTGTATTAAATATATTATGTTTTTATGTTATTTAAGCTTATTGGTTTTAAACACTTTAATTATCTATCCTTCTTCTTTCTAAACATCTTCCCAAATATTCTCTTCCCATACTTCCTATAAATAAAATATGATATCAACTTAGTAGACAAAAAAGATACAACCAAAATAATAACTATCAATGCCTTGCTCATTTCACCACCTCATAATCGAACACCGGATAGTAAACAATATATTTTCTTTCAACCGGAAATCCTATTCTATTACAGAAGTTATCTGAGGTACTTCTCATCTGTATCTTTGCAGTTCCTCTAGCTCTCTTACTTCTCTTTAACTCTACTTCATACGAATGATTGTAAGGTTCATCGAAACCAATTACTAAATCGCAAGACTTAACTTCAAACATAGACCCACCATGAAATATTTTAGGTTCTTTAAGCATCCAAGATACACTTCTTCTGTCTATATCAATTCTATTCAAGTGAGTAACTAAATAATCTAAAGCATCTTCGTGTGTTGTTAAATCTCTTCCATTCATCTTAAATTAGTATAAGCACCACATTTAATTCTATGCCCATTGCATTCATAGCACCCGATAATCTGATATCCGCTCGTTCCAGTTAATCCAAGATCAACCCATAACTCAGTTACTCTTTGACTTCTTGCACAATAATATTGAGTACACATATCTTTTCCCTTTACTTCTAACTCTTTCTCAAGCTTGTTAATCCTTTCTTGTGTTTTCATTATAACTCCTCAAATTTTTGATTAACTTCTGAATCTTCTCTCCTTTTTCTGTAAGAGTTATAATTTTCTTTCTCTCTTTATTTTTCTTTTCTTTATTTATAACACCAGTGATTTCTATTGTTTTCATGACATTTACTACCATTGCATAGGTTATTCCTGTTGATACTGATATTAATGTAGAAGTATTATTTCTAAAATTTATACTTTCTATTATTCTTTCCATAGCTGAATCTGAAAATTTCATTATTTTAGTCCCATTATAAATGTTAATGGTACTTCTCCACTAATATCACATTTAATTTTAGAATCGTTTAAATTAAAACCAGTAAAATTCATGTCTTTATTTATTCCAATATTAACTCCACTTATCTCACAATTAGCAGAATATTCTATAGGTCTAAGTAACATTATTATTACAATTATAGATATTATTGATAATAAAATAAAGATTAATAATGCAAAAAATCCTTCTCCTTCTTGTGATAATCCTATCATTTTTTTACTCCTAATAAAACGTCGTTTGTTCTATTCCATATTCCTCGTTCGTCTAATGGTTCATTAAATTGTTCTATTTTTTCACCATTAATGAAAAGTTCATTATTTGCACGAGTAACCATTGTCCAATTCTCTGATGGTGCTATCCATAAATTTATTGAATCCCCAATATTTGATATTGATTGATAATCAATACTTTGCATTGCCTCTCTAGTATTATCATCCATTGAAAAATTTATATCAATATTAGATAAACTTAATGCCCAAAACATTCCAAAATATCCTATGATTGCTAGACTAATAGGAATTACCCAATACCATTTCATTCTTTCACCTCGTTATTTTTTTGTTTTATGTCTTGCTT
>Ga0222673_1000380_pt1 | contig 21250 bp, 20 predicted proteins | sample AntAcemetagen801_FD_179845 | JGI IMG/M metagenome (GOLD analysis project Ga0222673, IMG submission 179845) | Saline water microbial communities from Ace Lake, Antarctica - #801 | ecosystem: Environmental > Aquatic > Non-marine Saline and Alkaline > Saline | place: Antarctica: Ace Lake...
CACGTATGGCTCAAGGTGGGATCGTCGCGTTTGCGCCGGGTGGGTATGTCGGTGGGGTGACTCAAGAAGATATCGACGCGTATCGTGCGAATATTACAAGAAGTAGCGGGCGTAGCGGGCAGAGATCTCGTAACACTTTTCAGATGTCAGACGAAGCGATCGCACAGCGCATCGCAGCGTCACGCGAGCCAAGCTCGCGCCAGCGTAATATGGCCGCTGCACAGCCGGGGTACCTAGATCGCATAATTAGCGGTAATTCCGCGGGCCCCACTGTGAGAGAACCCGGTGACAGTATCGGCACACTTTCGGGAGCTTCGCGGTCCGCAAGCGGCAAGGTACCGCTCGAAACAGCTCCGCTTATTCAGCGGCTGGAAGATCAAGAGGGTGGTCGGCCTGACCTCCTAGACCCAAGAAACCGAATTGTAGACCCGCGCCAACCGGGGACGTCTGACGCAGAAACCGCGCGTATGGGGCAAGCGCCAACTACGGGGGGCATCTCTACGCTAGGCCCTGACGACGGACTACGTGGCGGGCCTGCTCCTGCCACGGCGGCGGGGACACCTGATGCGGCTAGCTCTGGTATTGCGGGGCTTGGCGGGGGCCTACCCGGACTTGGCGGGGGCGGTGCAGATGCTGCGATGGAGCGTGGGTTCCAGATTTCTGACCAATACACCGGACGCGCAGAAAAAGCTGGCCGCTACGAGGATATGGAATCCGAGATGCGGGCCCTCGATGCAGAGCTCTACGACCCGCGCGAGGAGCGCCGGGATCAGCTCAAAGCGTTCTTGGCGGGCACTGCCAACACGACCAACTTCGGCTCAACCATGGCCGGTGGTACGTTGGCGTCGCTTAACATGCGGCGGAGCCAGAAGGCGGACCGTCGCAAGCGCCTGCAAGACGTCTTCGAGATGGCGGAGCGTGGTATGACACTTGACACTGCACTTACTGAGGGTGGACTGCGTCTTGGGCAGTCGATGTATTCTGAGGCTATGGCCAACCAGCGCACTGCGCTTTCCGCCGCTGCGTCATTGCGGTCCTCAGAGCTACGAGCCGAGGTCGATCGCGCGAAGCTCGAGTATGATAAACTGAAGGACAACCGTAGCTTTGGCTTGCAAGAGCGTGAGCTTGAAATCGAGCAGGCTCGTAATGAAGCTACTCAGGCGCTGACCGCGGCGGAAAACGACACGCGTATGTTTGGTGCTGTGTCCCTAGCCCTTGACCGTGTTCAGGATCAGGAAGCCGCGGTTCGCGAGTATGTGGTAGAAGCCTCTCAACTGCCAACCTTACAAGATCAGCTTATGATGGCGACGGACGAAGAAGAAGCCGCAAACATACAGAAAGCAATAGCAGCTGAAGAGGTGGGTGTAGCTATTCGCGCGGAACAAATCTTTGACGATATGGGCGGCGTAGAGACACGCGACCTGCTTGCTGCAGAATTGCTCTCGTTTACGGGCACCGGTGCGTCTATGCTATCCATGGAAGATATTGCGGGTATCGAGCAGCTTGACGGAGAAGAGTAACATATGGCGCGGTATAATCTCACGCTTAAGGATGGCTCTGCGTTTGAAGTAGAGGCACCAGCAGGCGCTTCCCAAGCGGAAATCCTACGCCGCGCCAATCAACAGATGTCCGTCCGCGGGATGAACGAGCGTAGGGACGCACGCACTGCAGAGCGCCAAACGCAACTTGCCGAATTGGACGCAATGCGGCCCCCGCGGCGGGGGCCAGAAACTGGCTTCCTCGGGGATTTAGTCGGGGGTTTCGGCGCGGGCGTCGTCAATATCGGCGAGACTGCAGCCCTCGGTGCCGCTACGCTGCTCGACGAGGAGCAAGAACTCGCAGCGCGTGAGCGCATCCAGAACGCGGCCAGCGCCATTCGGCCCAGTATGGGCGACGAGGAAGACCTCACCTACAAAATCGGCTCTACCTTCGGCTCGATCGCTGGGTTTATCGGTGCAGGTGCCGCCGTTACGTATGGTGCGGGCGCTCTCGGTCTTGGCGTTGCCGGTGCAGGTATCGCGGGCCTTGTCGGCGCGGGTACCCTTGGTGTTGGTGCAGCTACTGGTGAGGCAAGTGAGCGTGCTCGCGCCGCCGGAGCCACCCAAGAAGAACGCAACCGCGCAATTATGCAAGCCATCCCAGTCGGTGCTTCCGAAGCGCTTCCGCTTCGCCGTATTCTGGGCAAGCTAACCGGCGACCTCGGCGAAGAATTGGTTCAGACTTTCCGCCAGCGCGTAGTCAGCGCGTTGCGCACTGGTGGCGAAGAAGCCGCACAGGAAGCCGCAGCGGGCATCGCACAGAACCTTATCGAGCGTGGCTACAACATCGACCAAGCCGTTCTCGAGGGTGCGGGCGAAGCAGCTGCCTTGGGCGGCGGTGCCGGTGCGACCATTCAGGTACTCGTGGACTTGTTTGTTGGCCGCCGTGCGCGCGGTGCCACTCCACCACCAGAAGGTCCAGCGCAAGGTGAGTTGTTCCCCGGCGCTGATCTTGGCCAAGCGCCCACCCGTGTCATGGGTGACCAGCGTGAGATGTTCCCCGAGGAAGACTTGGGTATGGCACCCGAGCGTCCAGACGAGCGTCAAGGCGAGTTGTTTAGCGCGCAGGATCAACAATCGGCAGCGTTTGCCCGCACCGCGCGCCGCGCGGATGAAGAGCGCGCCCGCCTTATGGAGCGCCCCATATCTGAGTTCGAGTCGGAAGGTGACCCGTTCTTAGAGCGTACCAAAGCCGAAAGAGATGCAGCTCGTGCAGGGATAGCTGGGCTACAAAGGCCCGAGCAGGCGGAGCCTGAACAGCGGGATATGCTCCGCGAACTCGAAGCGGCGACAATCCCGGAAGAAGAACAGCGTGCTCAGGCAGCCGCCCGTGAGCGTGAAGGACTTCGCGCCGCTGGACGTGGTGACGAAGCTGCATTTGAGCAGCCTGACTTGTTTGCACTGCAGCAAGAACAAGAGCGCCGTCGGCTTGGACCTGAAGAGCTGCGTCGGCCCGACCAGTTCATGGATGTGCCGGAAGCGGCGGAGACAGTTACGCCCGAGCAGCCCGCTGCCATGGGTGATCTCGTGGATATGGCGGACCAGCGCCAGCGCACAGCGGCAGAAGATGCCGACATCGCAGACCAGCTCGCCGCTATCGACGCTGAAGAAGGCGCGCAGCAGCAACAAGCCGCGGCACTGCGCGCTGAGTCAGACATTGAGACCATCACCGGCCAGCAGGAAACGCAGCGGCAGCAAGCCACCGAGCAAGGTCGGCGTAGCATCCTGCAAGATGTTATTAAGAAGACCCCGAGCCGCAACTACAACCGCGTGTCTCGGATGTACGAGGATGCGCTCACAAAGGCGGGTTATCAGGGCGATAAAGCCAAGCCGACTGAGGCGGAAATCCAAACTATTCAGCGTGCTGTTAACGTACAGCGGGCCGAGCGCCCTGAGCCAGTGTCGCCTGTTGCAGAGCCGATTGAGCTGCCGCCTGAAGCTACGCAGCTGCAGGAGATGGAGTCGCGCATCCCTGAGCGCGCAGCGCAGCGCGAGCCAGAACAGCTTGGTATGCCCGGTATCCGTCGCCGGATTCAAGAAGCACCCGCGCGTGAGGGCATGGCCCCAGAGGCGCAAGCCGCACCAGAAACTGTAACCGACGAGATGCTTGACCAGATGGGTATCGCTCCGCGGTCGCCCATTCGGCAGCGCCTACGTGGTAAGGACTTAAATGACCCTACAACGCGCGAAATCCTTACTTCTTTTGCGAATCAGCCACGTACTTCTCAGACTGCAGAGTTGGGTATTAGCCGCCGCCTTGAGGGGGTTCCCGAAGAGCAACCCGACCTCTTCGCACCTAGCGGAAGACGTAGCGCAGCTGCGCAGCCAGCTCCGCAACAAACACCCGCAGGCCCCGCAGCTCAGCCAGCACCTAGTGCGCAGCAGAACGCCCCGCAACAACTTGAACTTTTCCCAGAGACCGCACAAGGGGTTACAGATGGCACTGCAGCACCTAACCAGCAAAGAGATCGAGCAAGCGTTCGCGGTGGTGGACGCGGTGTGGCAGGACCCGGAGGGGTCGGAGGTACGGGTGGAGGTGCCAGAACACCTACAGCACCTGAGCCCAGAGGACTGGGAGCACGTATCGCGAGCGCTGTACCTGCTGCAGCACCAAAAGCTGCAGAGCGTAGTACACTAGGGGAAGGCGGTACGCGTCGTAATGTTATGCCGACGCTGCCGCGGCGTCCGATAATCGACCCAAAAACTCTAAAGCCAATCGGCGAAGAGCGTGTCGGCCCGACGTCTCGTGCTCTTGCACCGCGCGAAAAGATTTCAGCAAAATCTGAACCCAAGGTCAGCGGTGACCAAGTCACCAAGCAGCTGAAGGATTGGTACGAGGCTAACGTCTCGGCACCGGCGAAGCGGTTTGTCAAAGAGCTCGAGCTGTCGATCACAAGTCCGTTAACGATCGCCGACAAGGCCGCTATCTTAGCGCAGCTCAACACGAAGTCGACGAAGGAAAACAAGACCACCATCGGTGCGCTTAAGAAGTATCTCGGTGCATATCCTGACCCGGCCCTCGGCCTGCAGGATGCAATCGACGACGTAGTGGCGCAGAAGCCTAACTTCCGCCGTACAGAAGACATGACCGACGGAGAGTCGGAGTTTTTTGGGGCGACCAAGGACGGTAAGACCCCCGCACGGGGTAAGAACGCAGCCCAGTACGTGCTTGATTGGGCCAGCAAGAATATGTCTGAAGCCACCAAACGGTGGACCGCTGGTAAAATCGTCGAGTCGAAGAACGCCATGCAGGCTATAGAGGCGTTTGAGTCCACTGACCTTGTCGCTACGCGGCGCGAACTAGAGAAAGCCTTCGAGGGTGGGTTCGACCCTACCAAGGATGCAGACAACAAGCGCCTCGCCGACGTGCTGGAGAAGCTGGGACTCGATGAGTCCGACCCGATGGTCCGCAGCATGCTCTATAAGGGGGGCATGTTTAACATGGCGGTGCCCCCGTCGCGCCACCCGCTGTCACAAGTCACTGTAGCGCTACTCCGTAAGGGCGATCTCGCAGGAGCGCTCCGCTCCGTCGCTGCATCCAGTGCCGATCCCGAAGTCGCTGCCGTGGCAGAGAAGCTAGCCAAGGTCGTTGGTGATACCAAAGTCGAGGTGGTTAAGTCAATCGCCCCCGGCGTACTTGGGCGGTTTACTGCGGCAACTAATACGATCTCGTTGGCCGAACCCACAAACAAATTGAAGCTCGATGGTGGCCTTAACACCCACGTGCTCCTGCACGAGATGACGCACGCTGCCACGGCGTTCACACTTGTAAACAAGGGCCACCCGCTGACCCGCAAGCTGAAGAAAATCTTCGAAGAAACCAAAGAGTTTATGCCCACTGCGTATGGCTCTACCAGTATCGAAGAGTTCGTGGCCGAAGCATTTTCAAACCCCGAGTTCCAGTCCATGCTGGCGGGGCTCAAGATTAAGGGCGACCCACTCACCCCGTTCGCAAAGATCAAAGCTGCGATCTCCAACTTCCTACGCTCGCTTGTCGGTAAACCTGTTAAGCCGGTTCAATCGGCGTTGGAGCAAACCACCAGCATCATCGACAACATCCTCGCCCCCGCACCGGGTAACATCGGCACCGGTGAGTTCTTCATGCTGTCGCCAGTAGCTGCAGGTAAGCGCATCGCGGAAATGCTTGGGGACATACAAAAGCAGTCCAAGCCAGTGACTAAGGAGTTTGCGCAGAAATTTGCAGACAATACCCGCGAGTTCTTGCGGGGCACCGCCACTGACAAAGCGAAGCGCGGCATGCTCGGCTTCCTACCATCGCAGGCGGTGGCAGACGTTGCTGAACGCAGCGGTATCAAAGGTGCCATGGACCTGCACAAGCTCATGGAAGAGCAGCGTGGCGCTATCAACAAGTCAGACCAAGCCGTTGAAGGCGTCCTAAAGTCTGTCGCCAACTGGGTGAAGTCACATCAAAACCAAGTCGATGCGTTGAACCGTGTGGTCTATAAGAGCACCATCGAGCAGGTTGACCCCTCGAAGCCGATATCAGCGTACGCCAACGACCCAGAAAAAGCTAAGGCGTGGCGTGACATGCGCAACGACTGGCGCGCGCTGTCCTCTACGGGTGGCGACAAGGTGTACGCCCAGATGCGCGACACGTACAAAAAACAGTACGAGAAGATGCGCGACGTAATCTACGGCAAGATCGACGAGACGATCACCGATGAAGCTGCGCGTAAGAAGCTGAAGAACGAGGTGTACGCACGCCTGTTTGAGAGCGGCACCATCGAGCCTTACTTCCCACTGACACGTGCGGGTAACTACTGGCTGTCCTATGTTGCCGAGGGTGAGTTCACCGTCGAAGCATTTGAGACCATGGCAGAGCGGGACCGTGCGATAACTGACCTAAAGGCTGATACATCAGTTAAGGACGTCGAGAAGTTCGTCAACATAAACAACGCAAGCTACGCCAAAGCACCGCCGTCGTCGTTCGTGGGTCAGACACTGCAAACCCTTCGGGCAAATAGGGTGCCCGATGACGTGCAAGCTGAGATCATGCGGCTGTTCATCGAGACGCTGCCAGAGACGTCGTTTGCTAAATCGCTCCAGCGGCGGAAGGGCACCGCAGGGTACCAAGAAGATGCGATCTTCGCGCTCAAGACCAAAGCCTTCGATCTTGGTCGGCAGGTGGAGCGCCTGCGGTACAGCGCCAAACTCCGCACCCTGCAGGATAGCATCAATGAGGATAACCGGCCCAACCTGACAGAAGAAAACAAGTACATCGTAGACGAGCTAAACCTGCGCGCCGCCTTCGCACGTAACCCTCCGGGGGATGGGCTGGCCCAAGCTGCTAACCGAGCTGCGTTTGTCTTCACGATCGGCTTCAACGCTTCGTCCGCTGTGGTCAACCTCTCGCAGCTGCCTATGTTCGTCTACCCGATGTTTGCTGGCAAGTATGGATACGGCGCTGCAGGCCGCGCCATCATGGATGCGTCTAAGCTCGTTACCAGCAGTGGGTTCAATCGTAAGAGCGACATGGTCGCCCCCTACGGCAATGAGAAGAACATCAAGGTCCGCGCGATGCCAAGCATCGACAACTACTTTGAGCTCGATGCCAACGGCGACTACGTCGTGCGCAAGGACTTGGACTTAGAGCCTGAAGTCATCGCTAAGGTTGAAGAGCTAAAGCCGCTTGTTGCGATGATGGCGGCTCGTGGCCAGCTAAACCGGTCGCTGTTTGCCGATAACCTTGGCATCGACAGCTCTGGCCGGGAGCGCGGTATTATCGACACGGCTACCGCGGCTTCGGCGTTCATGTTCCACAACGTCGAAGTCTTTAACCGGCAGGTCACAGCCATCTCGGCGTATCAGCTTGAGCTCGCGCGCCTTAAGAAAGCGGAGCCAACCCTGTCCACTACAGAGATGCAGACAAAGGCCGCAGAGCAGGCATTGGAGGATACGCAAAGGACTAACGGCGGGTCGGTGCTTGAGACTGCGCCACGGCTCAGCCAGCAGGGGATCGGGCGCGTCGCGCTTATGTATAAGACCTACGGCATCCAGATGTACTACTCCATGTTCAAGACCGTCCGCGACGGCATGGAGGCGCACTTCGCCGGGGATAAAGGCGCGCGCAATGAAGCACTTCGGCAGTTCGCTGGGGTGACTGGGGCGTCGTTCTTACTGGCAGGAGTCGTCGGCATGCCGCTGGCGCGTGAGCTCTTGCAGCTGATGAACCTGCTGTTCTTTGACGAAGAAGAAGACACCGCGGAGACACAGCTGCGCAAAGCGATCGGCGAAGGGTTCTACAAAGGCCCCGCGACTGCGCTTCTCGGCGTCGACTTGTCCAGCCGTATCGGTCTGTCGGGCCTCATCCTGCAGGCTAACCGGTTTAACCACGATGCCTCGCTCGAAGAGGACGTGTTCCACTATCTTGGGGGCCCTGCGTGGAGTACCATTTCTGGGTTTAATCGGGGTCGCCAAGACATTATGAACGGTGAGATCGAGCGTGGTGTTGAGGCCATGATCCCTGCCGGTATCCGCAACATGTATCAGGCTGCGTTCCGCTTCCCCAACGACGAAGGCATCTTGACCCGCCGCGGCGACCCGATCATGGACGACCTGTCCTTCGGCCAACTTGCTGCGAAGTTTGTCGGCTTCGCCCCTGCCGATTACACCCGTACGCAGGAGATGAACCAGCAGACCAAGAACGTCGACCGGTCAGTAAACAGCGCACGGACTACGATACTGCGTCGTTACTATGTGGCTACCCGCATGGGTGACTCCGACGAGCGGCGTGCCATGATGCAGCGCATCAAGGACTTTAACCGTAGGCATCCCACGGCCCGTATCGACGCTGACTCCCTGCGTCGGTCTATGCGGCAGCACATGGAGACATCAGCTACGATGTATAACGGCATCTCGATCAGCCCGAACATGCGCCGTGCGTTGGATGAGAGCCGTGACGAGTGGAACCAAGGGTTCCAACTCTTTGATTAAAAAAGCCCCCCCACGGTGAGGTGGGGGGCTAGTCAGGGAGGAGGAGAACATACAGAAACCTAGCGGCTTCTCCATGAGCAACTTCACTGTATCACAACGTACGCCACACGCGTAGCCCAAATCGACCGTCCTCGATACGCTCCTGCACCTGCATAGAAATCTTACGCCGCGCACCAATTTTGCTAAGCTGCTTCTCTGCGAGCGCGGTGTTAACGCAGGGTACGAACACTGACATGCCCACCTTCATACCGTCCCAAGGGATGATGATCCGAACACCATCGGGATGCAGGTCGTCCAGTCTAGGTATCTGAACCATCGGCATCCTCTACATCCAACTCAAAATCGACCTCGATTACATCCACCGGCGGTAGGCGCAGGTTGGTGCCTTTGGTGATCCGCATCTTACGCTTCGTAGCGCCCTTGTTTTTCACGAGGTCGAGGATGCACGACGAGTAGTCGATCTGCTGCTCAAGGCACCATGTCTTAAACGGTTTCAGCAGGATAAAGGCTTTCTTGGTGTCGGACTCGTACCGCGCGACCAGCTTCGTACGCGGGTTTGCCTCTGGCATAATCAGGGCGTCTATGCCGTTGACGTCGCCGTTGCGCTTGATGATGAGTAGGTTGCCGTTATGCTCGGCAAAGAAGTCCGCCAAAATCTGGCTAGAAGATGTTGTCATGTCTTCGGTAACGCCTTGGTTATAGCGCACCAGCTCAATCGCAAACTTGAACATCGCTGCTGTATCGTAGTTCACAAGCCCGAGCTTCTTGGCAATGATGGCAGCGGTCATGGTCTTAGTGATGTACTCCGACCAGAAGCGATTCGACGAACCCAAGTTACACTTAATGTCGACGCGCTCACGCACCTTCTCTTCCAGTGCGTTTATGCCGTCCATGTTCTGCATGTAGTGCTGGACAAACACCACCCCAGCGTGGCCGTAGTGTAGCGGCACGTTCTTTGAGAAGTCGTCAGTCATCGCCTTGTCACCACTGCCGTCGAAGAACTTATCAACGCGCGCTTCCAGCACTCGCTGGGCCTCTGCTTTCGGCGCGGCTTTCGCCAATGTAATCTTTTCCACGAGGCTCATGTTGCCGGTCGAGAGGGCTAGAAACTTCCACTCAAACCCACGGGTGCGCTCTTGGTTCGCCCCGCCTTCCATGCGGCCCCGCTGCATGCCCTCGGTAATCGCGTAAGTCATGTCCGATGCAGCCAAGGGCCGCATGTTAGTGATCTCATCGGTAGCGAACAAGATGTTCTTGTACACCTCTGCACGGTTCATACGGTGGTTCATGGTGTCCCGCTCTTTCAGCAGCAGACCCATTGGGCGACCCCACACAGATAGTGCCATGAACATAGCCGTGGTCTTCCCAAGGCCGGAGTCCTTGCTAAACATGTGCAGGAGCCCGCCGTTCATCGGCGAGGAGTGCATCAGCGCGCTGCCGAAACTGGCGCACAGTGCGAATTGATAGAGCTCCATGCCCGGCTTGTTAAAGAACTCTGCGTTCTGTCTCCACCCGTCGAGGGTGCCGCGCGGGGTAAGCGCGTCGAACAAGCCTGCGGTCTTAGTGGATGCAGGGTTAAAGTCTATTTTGTTTGGGAATATCTCCCTGTCGCCAAGGATAAACGAGCCGCAGTTATCATCAGCCCAGCCGAACTGTGCGCGCGCTATGTCTGCTGCGCCTTGCTGCTGCAGCTCTTCGATCCAGCGGATAGTGTAGGCCATAAGTTCCTCCAGATTTTTACCGAAGGCGGTGACGCCCTTGGCCCCAATAGCTTTACGAAATTCGTCCTTAGACGTTACAGCGATCTGCGGGACGGTGAACTCACGCACCCCGTCCTTTGGTAGATGCAGCCGGAACACCAGCGCGTCGGCGTCGCCGTCAGTCACCCGCCGCACAATGTATAGGTCGTTATGGTATATGCACTTCTCAATGGTGTCGCCGTCAGCGTCTTCGCCTCGGACATAGATGCCCCCGTTGGCCCCACGGAAGTAGGGCTTGGGGTATGTCGGTATAACATAAATCTCTGGCTGCGCAGCGGGCGCGGCTTTGGGGCTCGGTGCGACCTCAATCACGTTGTCTGCTTCAGTGGCCTCACGGGTTCGTGAGCCAAGGACAACCGGCGACTTGATCTTACCCCACAGCGGGCACCCGCTGCAGACGCCGTCGTTGTACTCGTCGAACGTTGTGCAGAGGTATGGGCCCTTGATGCGGTCCATCTTATTGAACATCTCGTCCGGCGTGAACTCAGGATGCCGCTGCGAAATCTTAGTAGCTGCGCTATCCCCATCGGCACAATGCTTGGCGATCGACAGCCCTGCCCGCCACAGCGGCTCCGACATAGTCTCTTGATTGCGGTAGATATAGGCCAGCTGCATGCAGCCTTTACCCTTCGCGGTCTTCAGCATGATGTCCTTGAAGTAATGCTCGCGGTTGCCCATGAGCGCGTCCATCACAGCGTTGCTACCGCTGACCGGCGTAAACTTCTTTGGAACTGGTATCGGGTCGTTGCCCATAAGCTCTGAAAATTTATCGAAAGATACAGGCGCTACCGCGTCCATACCTAAAACCCTAACGCGTTTATGTGGGTTGTCCTTATGGTTATGAGTGCCCGGCATGCGTAGGATACGCGCTGCATCAGACGTTACTGCGGGGTCAGCCTTGAAGCCATGCTCCTTGCACTTTGCCTTGAGGCGCTCAGCCACAGGCACCCACTCGGCCAGCGTCACGTCTTCATTGAGCGGCCAGTAGACGTGTATCCCTCGGCCCGAGTCTACCGTAATCGGCTTAGGCAACCGCATCACTTTGCAGAAGCGGCGGAGCTCTTGCAGTGCGGTTGCTTGGTCAGGAAACTTCTTGGGGTTATATGCTTCGCAGTCGAGGTCGAGGTAGAACGCGCGCTTGCGCGCTATGTTGTCAGCTTCTCGGGAAGCATCGGTGCCGAAAGTGCCGACCGCATAGTAAGAATTGTAGCCGTTCTGGTCAAACGCCGTGTTGGCGTCCATGAGCTGATCTATCGAGTCGTAGAACTTTTGTTTACGGCGGCTCGTTTCCGCATGTATTGCAAGGACGCAGTACCAGCCTTCGCGGGCCAGCACGCTCTGCAAAAATCTTTTTGTTTCCATTGCTCATGCCCACAGAAGAGGAGGCCGTGACCACTAGGTAGCCACGGCCCGTTAAGTGGTTACTCGTCGTCGTCCCATGCTTCGACAAGATCACCGAGGTCATCGCCAGAGGCTTTTACTTCCTCTTTTTTCAACACCTTCTTTGGCTCTTCTACGGCTTCGCCTTCGTCCTCATCTGCAAGGACGTTGTTAGACTTCTTGGGCTCAGCCTTTTTCGGCTCAGCCTTCTCCAAAGCTTTCACGCCGTCTACTTTCGACACAGTCATAGTCAGTGCACGTGTGACGTCTTCGTGCTCACGCAGCTTGAGGACTTCTTTGAGGTCACCCTCATCCAGTGGGCGCGCTGCCTTAAAGAACAGCTTGGGTACATCGCTATCCTCGTCGAAGAGCAGGGTAGTGACGACTGCTTGGATCGGTGCGCCATGGGCCTTGAGGTAGCGGGCGTATGCCTGCATCGGCATGTTGCCGTTCTTGGCTTCGCCGAACACCGAGGTAGCCGACAGCTGGACTTGGTAGACCTTATCGTAGCTGTTCTCCAACGCCACAGCGATACGCTGCGAGAAGCGGCAAGCACGTGTTTCACCTTGGCCGGAGCCGCGGACGTTCATTGCGCAGTCTGCGCAACGTGACGCTTGACGTTGATCCTCGGGCACGTCCGGTGCAGGACGCTCAGTATCGGCGGACCAGCATGTAGGCGGAGCCGCTTTCTCAGGGTCGTAGACGCCAGCATAGTAGGTGCGAGACACCTTGGCAGCGTCGAGCACGACGACGTTCAGCGATCCGCTGCTGTTCACGCTGACTTGTTCGCCACCAACCAGCTCACGGAAACGTGAGCCCTTGAAGCTGATACGGCGCATCGAGCCGCCACCGCCAGCAAGGTTGTCATTGGCCTGCAGCAGCAACTTGAACAGGTCACTGTTCACAAGGCTGTTGCCCTCAAAGAGTTCTAGGTCACTCATGTGCGTTCTCCTTACGCGTCTTCGTCAGCATCGAAATCAAATTCGAGCTGCACTTCATCAACCATGGGTTCACCCATGGACAGTACGGAACCTTCGACGCCGGTAACAGCGACGGTGGTACTTTGTGTTTCACTTTCTTCCTTCTGCATTGCCATCAGAGCGGTCTGCACATCTGCACGGTTGAAGCGATATGTGTTGCCGAGTTTGATGTAGGTACTCTCAGGGATGTGACCCTGCCGCACCCACGCACGGATGGTAGAGACCGACACGCAGAAATACTGCGCGAGGCTCTCAATGGTTACGAACGGGCTTTTGTCTTGGGTCTCCGTCATTTTTTCCTCACAGAGATTGCGTACTCCGAGTCCACGTTAAGGCCCGGAGGTACAGTGTCGGGGTTCTCGTCCAGAAACTGCTTAACAACAGTCTGGTTCAGACGCTTCTCAAAGAACTCTGGCACTGCATTTGTAAGAATAAACTTGTTCATGGAGTCCCAGTCACTGGTCCAGTAGCGCTTCTTTACACTGCGGTAGAACAAACCTTCCGAGGTACGAACGCTCTCGACGTTGTGTTCTTTGCAGTGGTCCAGCAACGCGCGCTTGACCTTGTCTTGCTGTGCTTTGAGGTGGTCGTCTTCTTGCTTGAATGTGGCCGACAGTTCCGCGCGCTTGTCTCTTATTTTTATATAGACGCGCGTCAGCTTCTCGACCGATACAGTGGTATCGCTCATGGTGTTCTCCTTTAGCTAGAAGTCTTAGATACTACCTAATCTTACGCTAGTCAAGTATCTGTTTGTATAAGTCGATAATTTTTGTGTGTACGTGAATTCTGTTATCAAGCAGCGCGTACACGTGTTTTTCTACAGCAGAGCCCTGCAGCTGCACGACAGTACATGGGTGCTTTTGTCCCGACCGGTGGACCCGCGCGTTAGCCTGTGCATAGGTCTCCAGTGAGGATGTTGGCCCCCACCATACGACAGTATTGGCTGCGGTTAAAGTCACACCATGTGCTGCTGACTGGGGCTGGATCACCAATATCTTGGGGTCAGGGGTCTCTTGGAAGCGTTTGAATATCTCGGTCCGCCGCGTTACAGGCACGTCGCCGCGAATCACCTCGGTGGTCACCCCGTCCTTGCGCAGCTTGTCCACAAGAATGTCGATCGTGTGCCGGAACGGTACAAACACCAGCACCTTCTGGCTGCTTTCGTCGATGACTTCTTTCAGTACGTTGTACCGGTTCTTGATGTCGAACTCTAACGTCGAGCCGTCGTCGGTGTAGACCGCCCCTGCGCTGATCTGCAGTAGCTTGTTCATCACGACCGCTGCGTTGACCGCGGTGACTTCCTCGCCAGCCGCTTCCATGACGAGCTTGTTCTTCAGCTCGTTGTAGTACTTCTTCTGCTGGCGTGTTAACTCAACGACCCGCTTCACATAGGTCATGTCTGGCAAGTCTAGGCACTCGTCCTTGGTAAACCGGATAGCTGGCTGCAGTGCGTTGTAGACAGTCTCGGTGGCACCCGGCTTCTGCATCCACTTGAACTGCGTGATCTTCATCATCACTTGGTCGCGGAACGACCCGAAGTACCGCGGGACAGCGCTGGGGTTGACCAGCTTGGCTAAGCCAAACGCATCGAGCGGCGACTGCGCCGCTGGTGTACCCGTCATCATCCAGAGCCATGTGTCGTCAGTGATTAGTCGGTTTAGGCATTTCCACCGCTTGCTCTGTGAGTTCTTGTAGTGCGTCGCCTCGTCAACAATGATGAGGTCGAACTTGCCGTTGCGTATCTCTTCCTCGACGATCTCGACGCCATCGAAGTTAATGACGACGAACTCAGCGCCAGCGTTGATGATCTGTTTGCGCTTTTTGGCGTCGCCATGGGCCACGCTTACCGTCCGGTGCATAGCCACCTCGAACAAGTCAGCGCGCCACGCGGAGTCCATAATAGACAGCGGGCAGATAACCAGTGCGCGACGTACCTTGCCTTGCTTCATCAGGAAATCTGCAGCCCAGATAGCCGATGCGGTCTTGCCAGTGCCCTGCTCGTTGAAGCAGAAGGACTTCCTATGCAGCGTGAGAAACTCGGCGGTTGTCCTCTGGTGGTCCATCGGCTTGTACCGGCCCGGCCAGTCGTATCGCCCAGAGATCGGTGAGGGTGCCTTGACCCCCAGACTGCGAAGGGTCTGCACCTCGTCGACGCCCCAGCTTACCGCTACTTCGTGCGGTCCGGTTACCTTACTCTTAGGGATCGTTTCAGTGACACGTTTTGGATTGCGCAACTTAAGCAGCAGCGCCTTGCCGTTGATGATCTTCATGTTCTCTCCAGTGTTAGTGAGGCACTAACGTTTTTTGGGGCTGCTCAGTGCACCGCCTGCAGCTCTGTTTTTACTCTGGCTTTGCACGGTGTACCCGTCCTTGTTCGTGCCGCCTTTAGAGAGCGGCTTCTTATGCGCGATGTCTTTACCCTCACGCTTATCGGCTTTACCGTTACCGTTGGCATCCTTGCCGGTCTTGTCCATGGCGCGGCGGGCGCGTTGCCGCTCCATTCGATCAGTATGCTCGCCGCGGGACTTCTGCTGTTCGTACTCTTTCTTGTACGGACGGGGCTTCTTTGTATATGGCATCAGTTTGCTCCGTTGTGTGGACACTCTAAAACCGGGCAGTGTTTGTGGCACAGGCCGCTCGGCCTCGGGTTCCATACATCTACATCAAAAGCCTTCTTCATGGCAGCGTGTTTTGCTAGCCACTTGCGCCACAGCTCTTCCTTATTGAACTCAGTGTAGTTTGCTTTGACAAGGTCGTTGGCTACCACAAACAGCAACCCTGCACGGATGCGCTTAACCTGCGGGAAGTGTGCGAACACTGTCAGTGCCATCAACTCCAACTGGCCCTTGTCTGCGTACCGCGCGGACTTCCCAGTCTTGTAGTCAATGATCCATGCAAGGTCGCCATCAAGGATGATGAGGTCGGCGATACCACGGAACCAAACGTCTTTATCAAAGAACCCACACGGAGTTAGGTTTTCAGTAAGTCCCATCTTACGCTCACACAACTTCTCACCTGTGCGGGCTTTGAGTGAGTCGAGCACCTTGGTCACAAAACTGAACTTCGGCGGGATCGGCTTGTCGTCCCGCATGAACTCCTCGGCAGCTTTGTGGAACTCGGAGCCGTAGCGGATTGCTTCGGTCTCCGCGAACGGGAACTGCTTGAGGACGTTCACATGGTAGAACTGCTTGGGGCAGGTCTCGAAAGACTTCAGTTTACTGTAGGACCAAGGCGCTGCGCTCATTCACATTCTCCGTAGCTTTTTGCTGTTCCTGCTTCGCAGTCCACGGGTAGGCCAGCGGCCCAGTCCGGAACCCAACGCATTGAGTCTTCGATGTATGCCTTGGCCGCGTCAGTTTCGGCGTCGGGTACGCAGCATACGATAGAGTCATGCACAGTCAACACTACTTTGTATCTCTTGGCAATACGTAACATCTGCTCACCAATGATACAGCGTGCTATGGCTTGGCAGACGTTCTCTACCACCTTGCCGCCGTAGATTTTATTGTCTCCCCTGCGTACCTTATAGTAATACTGCGGGCCTTTTTCTTCCTCGACTGCGAACAGTCCGCTGTAGTACATAGGCAACCCGCTCGGCATAATGAGTGCCTTATTGGCGGGGTCCACTCCGATCACACCAGATTTGCCGAAGGTCACCTTGTCCCCCTGCGCCATGTAACGCAGCATGACCTGCGCTTCTTTCCACAGGTTGCTGATGTTCCAGTTAGCGTCGCGGTAGATGTTGATGACCCGCCGTGCTTCGTCGAGGGGCATGTCAAACCCGAACGTCTTTAGCTGCGCTTGGAACTTGACCGCACCCATGCCGTAGCCCGCACCGAGGATTGTGGTCTTACCAACAAAGCGCTGGTCCTTGGTCACGTCGTCTACCGCTACACCGTAGATTGTTGACGCCATCTTCTTGTAGACGTCTTCTCTGTTAGTGAACGCACTAACAAGGTCTTCCTGCCCAGCCAGCCATGCAAGCACCCGTGCCTCGATCTGTGCGGAGTCGGCCTCAATAACCGTATGCCCTTGGGGCGCGATGATCGCCTTCTTCAACGACTTGGCGTTGGGCCCCCTGCTCGGCAGGTTCTGCAGGTTGATCTTATCGTCGCCACCCCAGCGCCCAGTATGCGCAGCATAGTAACGCACAGGGACAGGTAGCTTGCCGCGCTCGGCGATGCCGATGAACCGCTGCGTCCTTGTCTCTTCTAGCGTGGACTTGGTGCCCATCCGCGCAGACACGAGTGCTTGCACCCGATCGTCATCGTGCTCTAGAAGCGCCTTAAACTCTTCGTCATTCTTGGCAAAGGCGAAGGTCTCCTTGCCCGTCGTGGGGCTTACCTTCATGGGCGGAGCGACGCCTAGCATGTTCAGCATGAGCGCAAACTTCGGGTTCGACATGAGGTCGCTCTTGTCCTCGATGCCTGCATCGACGAGCAGCTTCTCCTTGCGTTCCTGCACCGCTACGAGGTGCGCTTCTAGCTGTGACTTGTTTAGCTCTAGCGTCGGCTCAGTAAACATGCGCAGGGTCAGGTCGATCAGGCGAAGCTCCTTCATCGGGAACTTCTTGGCCATGATCTGAAACAGGCTGTAAGTCAGCTCCACATCGTTGATGCAGTAGTCCCCGTAGGTGCTGAGTTCTTCTGGTAAGAAGTCCAGACGTCGCTTGCCCATGGCCCGCACTACCTCGGTGCCCTTGACGCCTACGCCATAGCGGTCGGCCACAGCCTTGAGGGATGCAGAGGCTTCGACCCCGTGCAGTGCACGCGCCATGTGCATCGTGTCGGCTAGCGCCTTGGGGTGAACGTCGAAGTGCCACGACGCTATGGCACCGTCGAACATGGTGTTGTGCGCCAGCATCATGCTGTTAGCCCAGTCAAACCGCTGCAGATACTTCTTGATCTGCCCCATGGTCCCGCTGGCCCATTCGGGCTCACCGTTGTTTACCTTAACGCTGACGCCAACGACTTCGAACCGCTCGTCGCGGATATACCCTTCGGTCGTCATCTTCGACAGGGAGTAGTCCTTGTCATAATAAGTCTCCATGTCAAGTGTAATCAGGTCCATTTTAGTCCTCCGATATATCTTTATAGGTTTCACGACGAACAAGGAGGCTTATGACGCGTTGGCTGACACCGTATTTTGCGGCTAGGTCCACCTGCCGAGTCCCCCCGGCGTCATATGCCTTGCGTATATCCACCACCTGCGTGGCGGAGAGCTTTGCGTTTGCGTGGCCGCTCCGTGGTTGCACCTTGCGACCCTTTGTGTAGGCGTCGAGCAGGTTGGTGCGCATCGAGCCAAGAAATAGGTGTTTGGGGTTGCAGCACAGCCGGTTGTCGCACTTGTGCAGGACAAACCGTCTGTAGCGCTTTGCCTTTCCTTCGTGCCTAAACCCCATTTGTAAAGCTATACCACCATAGGTCAGGGCATAAGCCACGCGATGTGCTTGCACATTGTGCCCGTGCCACGACAGGTTACCATAACCGCTGCTGGTAGTAGCTCCTTGCCATTCCCAGCACTCGATGCTGGCCCCCTGTCGTACGCGGGACCAAAAGTTTTCGGGAGTGTTTTTCTTGCTCATAGTTACTCATAAACAGTCTACATGCCTATAGTCAAGTGTTATCAGGTCCATTTGTGTTCCCCATATATCGCTGCAGTGAGTGCAGGGTTTTCTTTGCTTGATAGTCGTTGGGCTTCGACGAGTTGTCGCCGATGCAAACAACCCGCCGTCCGTTGTGATGCAGGAAGTAGTGATCGCGCTTCTTCACTACTTCCCACCCGTCATCCAGCTGCTTAATCGTTTCTCGTATTAGCGGGTGGACTTGCTTCGGTATTGGGTCGGTCATCTGCCTCTCCTTGCATCTCAATCAGCCGCTGCAGGTGGTGCACAGCTTTCTGTATGTCCTGCATCCCGCCTTTGCTTCGCTCACGTGCGAGGTAGGCGATCGCTACACCCTTGTGGTATCCGCGGTACTCTTCTGGTGTGAGCCATGCTTCCATAGCTTCCCAAGGCTGCACAGCCATGTCCTTATAATGCGCGCCACCGACTTGGTTGTCTAACGCACTCGGTGTTTTGTTAGTGTGCACACTAACCTCCTCGCTCCAGTTGGGCGACGAGATACGGGCCATCGTTTGCTCCGCAAACTCCTCGCTAACGTCACAATTAATTCCTACGTCGTACGCCGTGGCCTGCCGGTTCTTCAGCAGGTATGCCCATACTCTTTCTTCTGTCAGGTTATAGGCCACGTTGTTTTCTCTGCGCATACCAAATTCCAAATTTCCATAGTAGTTTATAGGGTGACCACTTCGGGGCCATGACCAACGCCATGTGGCACCACATCTCAACTTCAAAATACTTCTGTGATTTACTCGATGCCATCTGGCACCGCCTTTGTTAGTGTATCCCTAACATGTTTCATGTTGTCCTCATTGACTACTAACGCCACCCCGCCGGTTTCGGCGATGTGCTTAAGGTTCTTTTCTTGCAAGGGTGTCGGCTTGTTCTTGCCTGCCTTGCACTCAATCCCGAAGAACGTTCCTCGATAACAGCCCACGATGTCGGGTACGCCGCTGGCACCATAGCCTCCAGTCACGGGGTAGAAGTAGTAAGCACCCATGTCCTTAAGCTGCTGCACCACGACCTTTTTAACTTTAGCTTCCGGCGTCATTGCCATTCGCGGCCCCCTCTGCATGTGCGTCGCGCACCACTTCCGTGATGTATTCGGCCACTGATGCGCAGCCGATTTTATCTGTTTCCATTGCAAGCCAGTCCAGTTGGTCCGGTGTCAGCCCCAGCAAGATGTCGCCCATAAACCCCAGCTTGATGCGGCGGTTAGCGAACAAGTATTTCACCTGCTGTCGCGGTGTTGATTTATTCTTGCGGGGCGGGACGATGCCTGCCTTGCGTGCTATGACAACAGCCCGGACAACCTTGGTGTAACCAAATCCTGTGGCCAGTTGGATGGCAGCGTGGCTGTGGCCTGCCCTGTGCATTTCTGCGACGATGTTGATTTCTTTTTCAGTCATGTGGTTTCCCTTCTATCCGCTCAAGCGTTAACCACGCATTCAGGTATCTACCTTGCAGCTTCAGGTGTTCCTCCTCGGACAAACGGGAGGTGTGCTTTGACCCAATGCCTCTGCGTCTTTCTGCAAGTGCATCATCAAGTGCGGCGTAGACGGTGTACGATTCAGCTGCGTTCAACTTAATTGCCATTTTTCTATCCTCTCAGTTTTGCAAAAGTGGCCGTGCCACCGGACGCAGGAACGGGATGCCTGTATCGCGGCAGTATGCGTCCACTTGTTGGCCCCAGAGTTCTTCCAATGTTTCGACCATCGCAGGCATCTGGTCGCAGACGGCAGACGTTTTGCCTGTGATGTGACCGACTTCCATGCTGCCGATCGCGAAGATGATTAAGTAAATGCTGGTCATTGTTTTTCTCCTTTCAGTTCTGCGTCCGCCTGCGCCTTTCGGATACGGGCTTGTGCAATGGCAAAGTAATCAGGGTCGCGCTCAATTCCGATAAAGCGCCGCCCGGTGTTGGCCGCTGCTACTCCGGTTGTGCCGCTGCCGAGGAATGGGTCAAGCACTGTGTCGCCGGGGTTTGACCATGACAGAATGTGGTCTGTGACGAGTTTAACAGGAAAGGGGGCCGGGTGGGTTTTGTCTTTCCTGTGTTTCACCGCAACCTGACGCCAAATATTGTGCCTTTGGCCTAAGTCTGAAACAGTTTTTTGCCCACTGCCAGTCATTGGTTTGATTGTTCCGTCATTTTGCCTTATTGTTCCTGTCATTATTTCACCGGCATGTTTATTTATTTTGTCTTTTATGGGGTTAAAGGATTTCAACGGCCCCTTACTGAAAACAAACATATATTCAAAAACCGGAGCATATCTGTGCGCGAGTGAGCCCACGGCACTAAACGCGCATTTATCCCAAATCATCGTGTCGTGAAGATTGAAGCCGCATTCCATTGCCCATAAAGCCTGCTTGAAACTCGTGCCGGTTTCACTGCCCTTGATGGTCGCGTCGGCAACCACCCAGACAACCACGCCGCCGTCAGCGGTCACGCGGTAAAGGTCTGCAATGACCTCCCGCCAAACGTGTTCGCCCCATTGGTCATTGTTGCCGTTATATGTGCGCAGGTTGTCATACGGTGGACTCGTCACGGTAAGATCAACCGACCCGTCCGGTATGCCCTGCATCACGTCCAGACAATCACCCAAGTGCAACATCACTCCACCCCCTCAGTAGCCATTGCCAGCGCCGTGAACAGAGCAGCAGCTTGGGCAAAATCGTTTGGTGTGATGTTTTCTTTGCTTAGATAAACATACACACGACCGTTCAACTTCTTGCAGACAACAAACGACCCATACACACCTGCCTTGACCACCAGCTTTTCCACGCGTTCAAGGCAAGGGTGCAGGCCATCTTCGGGGGCGTCTTCAATATCGTAGTCTGTTGCCCACTGCCCGTAGTCGTCAAGCGTTTCCCAAGATTGTATCCGTTCCGGTGCGTCAGTCATGGGCGCTCGGCCCTCGGGTAGTTTCCATTTGGTCATCCACGCATCCCCTCTGCATCGTCCAGCGCGCCAGCCTTGTACTGGCACCAGTCCGGCGTCATCATGTCGGCAGGCAG